>ENA-ORLF01000002-ORLF01000002.1-human-gut-metagenome-genome-assembly--contig:-NODE-2-length-225149-cov-13.4058_pt1 | contig 225149 bp, 220 predicted proteins | sample MGYA00243066_ERZ508822 | MGnify/ENA primary metagenome ERZ508822 (study PRJEB26277, sample SAMN04329791) | human gut metagenome | biome: human-associated habitat | host: Homo sapiens | place: USA... | reverse complement strand
TTCGGGTCACACCGTTCTCTGCGACAAAATAGTTACTTGTCACTATTAAGCCTTGATGCGCCTGGCTTTTCGCCAGACGCATCAACCGTTTCGTTAATATGTGAAGACAGGACAATAGAGATGTTTTTGCGTTTTTACTGTCTGCACTTGAACTGCCGTTACATATGTTATCTTTGTATTTCACGCTTGATCGTATAAAAACGAGCCGGTCTGCCAAGGCTATTCAATCAAGCTGCACATGGAGTCTGCTACTTTTCATTCAATCAGATCACATCTCCAAATATAAAAGCTGAGTGATTTTCGTTAAGCAAAATGCACTCAGCTATGTAAAAAATATCATTTGCTTGTTTTTATATGTAACACTTTTTCAACTATGAAATCAAAAACAAATAGAATAAATACCCAAAAAAGCCTTGGTATCATTGTCCAACCGCTTTGTTTCCATTGCTGTGTAGGACGAACATAACCAACTGTATTATAATCTAATAAGAATTTATGCAACGCAAATCTACTTCGTCCCATATATTTTTTTTGCATTTTAAGATATAGATTATAATCACTGTTATTTTGCCGTTTCAATGTAAACGGATGTCGCTTTTTATTTGCAATACTAAATATTGCAAATTCGCCTCGAAATCCACATGAAATAAGGATATTTTTATACTCATCTCGTTTTTCCTTAGAATCAAAATCAGATAAATGCCAAACTATTTTTGAAGTATCAATAGACTTGCAAATACCTCTAATATAAGGTAAATCGACTTCAGAAAAAGAAAATCCATACGAATAGATATCGGTAATATCTTTGTCTAAAAATAAATAATAAAGAGCCATATTTGATGAGTTTTTTTCTGTATCTTTTTCTGTTATTTCCATTAAAACCTTTATTGCATGCGAGCAATAAGCTGGAATATTGTTTTTTATACAATATTCGTTAATGTCTGTTAGTTTTTTATGCCCAAATAATAGACCTTTTCCTTGCTCACCATGCACATGTCGAACTTGTTTGGCGCCATATATTTCTTCCAATGTTCTCGTATAATTAAATGTAAAAAAAATATCGTTTTCACAATCAAACAGTTTTTCGAAGGCATCAATCGGTACTACGAAATCAATATTAATCTCTTTTACCCACACCCAAAATATTTTGTATAAATATTTAAAACATTCGGCTATGTCATATGCTTTATCTTCTTCCGAAGTATGCGACGACGGGAAATCCTTTTGAAAGAACTCACGCAAATCAAGGTTTGCAAGGGTTGATTCTATTAATGACCAATCACTGTTAACATAAAAATTAAAATTAGCTTCTTTATTTTCCGATTTGGTTATACAATAATCTAAAAATCCGAAAACATTTATTAGCTCTGAATCATCAAATTTTCCTAAAACCCCTCTTGATTCTGGTACAGAATAACGCCAAGGAAAAAAGTCATTAAAAGAATCGTCTCTTATCTCTTCATTCATATAAATTGAACGCATAAATGCATGAAAATCCGAATATTTAGATTTTATACCATGTTGTATATCAAATCCGTTGCCTATTATAAATAATTTTTTCAAGGTAATATCTCCCTCAACAATATTTATTGAGTTAAACTTATTTTTTATTTGTGTAATACTTTATTGCTTTTCTTAAATTTTACCACGATTTGGTTTGTTTTTCAAATAACTTGCATATATACAAAAACGCCGATTTAGAATTCTATCTAAACCAGCATTTCTGATTTGTACCAGAGTACCATCCTATTGGCAAAGTTGTTGATAATAAGCAAGCACTCATCTGGTGTCTAATTTGATGTTTCAAGCGTTGCATGCCTTAATTGCTCTAATATATTACACTTACTTTCGAATTCAAATGTTTTTACAGCGTCATCTCTATTTCCGTGCCGCCGATAAAGACCACCTTGATTTTCTCTTTTGATTCCACCACTACGCATTCGATAATCTGTCGGACGAGCGTATCGTCATATTCCATCGGGTGATTTTGCAGTCCGTCAAGTATGGTGAAAATCTCATCGAGTCGGGATTTTGCGCTTTCTCTCTTTTGCCGCATGGTTGCATACTGTTCGAGCTGTACGGTCAGCCTTTGCTTTTCGTTCATCAGCTCGGTGATGCGTTCCTCATCGATACCGTCTGCATTGTCGGCGGATACCGCTTTGAGCATTTTTTGAAACTCAGCGTCGATTTCGGCAATTCGGATTTGAATGTCGAGGGTTTTGTCCTCGGTGACCTCGTCTGTAAGCCCCATCCCGATATGGATTTTCAGTGTTTTCAGCACCTCAATATTTTGCTTTGCCGTCTGCATGATGGCTCTCATAACAGCGTCTTGCAGCAGGCTTTCCTCAATGCTCGGTGAGTGGTGGCAGTATTTCTTGCCGTAGTCAAGGCGGTTAATGCATCGCCATACTACTTTTCTCTTGCCTTTGGCTGTCCATGTGCATCGGCGGTAAGGTGTTCTGCATTCGCCGCATATCAGCAGTTCGCTCAGAGCGTACTTGCTTGAATATCGGCTCAGTTCGGTTTTCGTACCTTTTTGCTTGACCTTCGGCTTGCCGGAGCGCCTTGCGATTTCCTCCTGGACTCTTGCAAAGGTGCCTGCGTCGATGATTGCAGGGTGGTTGTTCTCAATATAGTATTTGTTCCTTTCGCCGTTGTTTACCTTGACTCTCTTGCTGATGCAGTCGGACACATAGGTTTTGTTTATGATGGCGTCGCCTTTGTATTTCTCGTTCGAGAGGATGGAACGAATGGTTTCCTGCCGCCATACACTGCATCCGGCAGGTGTCGGTATCTCTTTTGCTTCGAGATAGCATTTGATTCCGTACAGGCTTTCGCCGGATAGGTATCGCTCATATATCTCTCGAATAATCTCGGCTTCATCGGGGACAATCTCAATTTCGCCGTCTGCGTTTTTGGTGTAGCCGAGGAAGTGCTTGCATTGGAACGGCACATTGCCTTGCTTGGCACTTTGTGCTTTGCCCCATTTGACATTTGCACTGATGTTCTCTGATTCGCTTTGGGCTATTGAGCCGTAGATGGTGATGTAAAATTCCGATGCGGGATCGATGCTGTGAATACCTTGTTCCTCGAAGTACACATCCACATTGATCTCTCGGAGCTTCCTCGTTATCTTGATAACATCGAGGGTATTTCGGGCGAATCGGCTGATAGATTTTACGATAATCATGTCAATCTTGCCCTTGTAGCAGAGACGGAGCATTTTATTGAATTCGCCACGCTTTTTCATGCTCGTTCCCGTAATGCCCTTGTCAGCGAATATACCCACAAGTGACCATTTCGGCTCGGTGCGTATGTGCTCCTCGTAATGGGTACGCTGTACCTCATAGCTGTTTAGCTGCTCATCCTGTTTGGTGGATACTCGGCAATAGGCGGCAACACGAAGCTGTCGATAGTTCTGCGTGATGGCCGCCTTGGTGTCTATCGTTGCTGGAATAATGCGGACGGTTTTTGGGGGCTGTACGCTTGTTGCTTGCATCATGCTGATTTCTCCTTTCCGATCCTCTGACCGTTTATAAGTACAAGGCTTATCGTGCCGTTTCTTTTCAGTTGGATCTCGCTGACTGCCTGGTCTGTTAAGTCGCTATCATAGGCTGTCAGCGGCGGCACAGTCTTGAATATATCTTTTAGGCTTTGAGCCGTGATTTCTTCCGTGCCAAGGCTCGTGTATTTTTCGCTCATGCAAGTGAGCATTTTTTGCTTTATGGCTTCCTTATCGAAGCTGACAGTGTTGAGTGCCTTTGATATCTCTGCGTTCAGCCGTTTTATCTCTTGGCTTTCCTCATGGTCGGACTTCGGTGTCTGAATTCTTTCGGGATCGGCAATGACTTCATTGAGCAGCTCGGTAATGCCGTTCAGCATATCCTCATCGCTTATATTGACCGAGGCTTTGCATTCGGGGCATTGCCACCATGTAGTTGCCTTGCGGCGTCTGTCAAAGCGTCTATGCATTCTGCCGCCGCAGTTGGGGCAGACGACCGGAGTGTTCAGCGTGAAGATGCCCTCACTATAATTTACATCCTTTTGGGTGTTTTTCTTTGCTTTGATGCTCTGCATGGCTGCATACTCCTGCTCGGTCAGTATCGGCGGATAGCCGCCATCGCCTATATAGCGCTTATCCTCAACAATTCGCTTTATGCGTGACCTGTTCCAATCGGTCTTGCCGGACATATACTCAATGTGTTTTGCGGTCAGCATTTCGGCGATAGATTTCAGCGACTTGCCGCTGAGATATTGCTCGGCAATCTCTCTGACGGTGTCGGCTTCAGTTTCGTTGATGGTTATTATGCCGCCGCTTAAGGCATAGCCAAGTGGTATGTTTCGATGATTCATGCTTGGTAGCACCGTCCTTTCTCACAGATTTTTTCGGGCAGGCTGATACCGCCTGCAAGGTGGAAGGTCAGCAGTTCATTGCTATCCACCGTGATGCTGACAACCGTTTGCTCGAAGAGCTCGGCATCGAAGTCTATACCGATTTCGACTTCCTTGAGAATGTCGTTCAGCATTTTCAGTTCTTCCAACATCTCATTCTCATCGCTGTCGGTAATTTTTGTTCGACGCTCGATCCGCAGCTCAGTTATCTTGTTTTCAAGCACATCGGATTGTGCCGTGTAGTCTGCGGCGTTCAGCACTGGTGTGACCGTTGAAGTATTTGCTTTCCGAGCCTACGCACATGGAATGGATGCCGAGGCAGACCTCTTGGAGCGTTTCCTCTGTATAGAGGTATTTTCTCTGCTTGTCATAAGCCATAAACTCTTCCTCGCAGAGCTCGTAAAAGTCCTGCATGACCGGAAAGTCCGAGGGCTTCTTTACACTATAGTCCGTACTGTCGGTAATGCCGAATCGGGCATACAGCTTTGAGAGCAGTATTTCAATCGTGTCGATCTGCGAATCGGTGAAATCCTTGTAGCTGCGGAAAAAGTCTTTCAAAAAGGCAATGTGCTGACTGAGCCTTGTGACCTTTTTGAAGGCTTCGGGTGTGTTGGCATCGATATCCTCAACGCTGTCCGTCCACGCCTTGGGTTCAAGAGGATTGATGGTGTATTCGCCGGACATAAAATCAATATAGCAGCCCCCGAGGGCATCGCACAAATCCTCGTACTCCGATTCGGGATCGAGGCAGATGATACGCTTGCCCGACTCACGAATGTTGGTGAGAATGAGTTTCAGAAGATAACTCTTGCCCTGACCGCTGTTGCCGAGAATGAGAATATTGCTTGTGGTCTTGTCCTCGGCCCTGCGGTCGAAGTCCACAAGGATATTTGTGCCGTATTTATCTCTGCCGACATATGAGCCGTGTGGATCTGTTTTGCCGGAGAAGTTGAAGGGATACATATTGGCGACAGAGGATGCAGGCAGCACTCGTTCATACTGTGCGCCGAACTGATTGCAACCTGTCGGGATGACTGACAAAAAGCCTTCCTTTTGCCGGAGGGTCAGCCTATCGACGGAAATCTTGGAGCGAGTGAGTTCCATAGCGATGTCGCTCTGCAATTCCTTGAGCTTTTCCATGCTCCTGGCTTTCAGTTCAATGAACACCGACACATGGAGCAACGGTTCTTTGTTCTTGCGGAGGTTGGCGAGCAGTTCAATTACATCCTGCAAATTGCCCTCGGCTTCGATGGTTTCGTTCACATCGTTGCCGCCGCTTTTGAGCCTGTTGCGGCGAGTGGCATTTTGAATGATCTTTCGCTGTTCCATAGATTCCACCAAACGATGATAAATGCGCAGGGTCACGCCGTTGCGGTCGGCGAGCTGTGAGAGGATCGCCTGTTCCTCGGTGGAGGGCGGATACTCACGGATTGCCCATACGCAGTGGTAGCTGTCGCCGACTATATAATGGTCGGATAAAAATTTGATGCTGCCGGGCAGGATCATATCGAAGAAGTCCTTGGTGCGGATTTCCTCTACCTGCTCCGGCGTCAATACTTTCGGTTTTCTTTTGAGCATAATATTTTCCTTTCTGCCGTTTAGCTTTCTGCGGCGATAATGAGCAGCCTGCCGTCCTTGCCCGATCCGTAGCAGGTGGAGAGGATGAGTTGTCTGCCGTCCTCGGCGGCGATGCGGTCATACCAAGCGTCCGAGGTGTTTGTTTTCAGCGCCTCAGTTACGATAAAGGTTTGTACTCCGTCTGTGGTTTCAAATTTTACGGTCCGGTGCGCGTTCAGAAAATCTCTGCCCACATACCTTTTGAGGTCGGAGAACATTGTACCGTTTTTCATGTTATGACCGTAAATAATGAGGTTGGTGCTTTGAAGGTCGCACCGTCCGTCAAGGAACGGCACACCGTTTTGGCTGTACTTGCCGTAGAAGTTTCGGCGGAGATATTTCTGCGGATCGGACGGTGTGTGCATAATGGGATAACTGATGTTTGTGCCGTCAATAGAGAGCCACCCGATGCAATCGGAGTTTTCCGCGATGAGAGCTTGTATATTGCGTTCTGCCGCAGGCTGCTTGGTCGGCTCTGTTTCTGTCTGTGCCGCCGTGACCGTAGGCTCGGCGATTTGTGAGACGGCGGCAAAGTCCTCTTTTTCTTTCTGCCGTTCTTTTAATTCAGAATAGATATTTACGCCTGCAAGCACAGCTGCCGCCGACAGCAGAAGACAGAAAAATATGAGGACGAGTTTATTCCTCGTCCTCATCGTCTGTTACCTCATAGAACTGTTCACCGTCAATGTCGGGCATTGCTTCGCCCTGCATACTCGCATCGAAATAGAGAGCAAGGATGCGTTTGATCTCCGGCTTTTTAAGACGGTGTACCTCAAAGCCCTTGCCGGCGATTTTGCTCTCAATGCGGTTTGCGGTTTCAAAGACCTGTTTTTCTTTCTGTCCTTTGAGCCTGGCAACAAAGAAAAACTGACGGGCCGTTGCCATTTCCACCTGAATGGTATCGAGAAAGTCAATGTCCTTTTTGATGAGCTTCCTGACCTTTGCATTTTCCTCAACTTCAAGGCGTTCGGTCAGATATTCATTGTCATGCCGCCGTCCTCGTCGGGTTCGTCGGCAGGCTCATCGGGTTCGAGATATTTTTGTGTATTTTCCTTTGCCCATTCGGGGACAAATTCCTCTTTAAGTGCGCCTATAAAGTCGGTGCGGCGGTAATAACCTTTTTCTCCGTCCGACACATGAAAGCCATATACCTTTGTGCCGATGGCGTTCGGCCGACAGCCGTTGCCGCTTTCTGCATAGAAGAGCTGATCCTGCGGCGTCTTACATTCGTCCTTTAGAATTGACGGATCTAAAACCACTATCCGGTCGGTATAGTCGACCTGACTGCCTTTTTCGCAGTGGCGGGCGTCAAACAATCCGAGTTTATCCCACAGCCGCCTTGCATCGGCAATGAATAGATTGACGAGCCCCGGATGGCTGCGGACATGGTATTGCCATGTGTGTTCCTTATCCATAACGGAAAAGCGCCTTGACCAATTCTTGTTGTCCTCGGAGTATCTGCCGTCATGGATTCCTTGGCGCACGGTGGCGGCGAGAACGAAGTTGACACGGTCAAAGCCGTATCGGTCGATGATCTCCTGGGCGCAGGAATTAAGGCGCTGACCGTCATAGTGTTCGTCAATGGCTCTCTCGATGGCACGGGCGCAGTCGCAGTTTTCGAGATAGCTCTCACGCCATTCGTCCTTTTCATCCCATTCCGCAGCTTCCTTGAGGGAATAGAGATATAACGGCTTATGCTCCGGCATTGTGTCCACCTGCTTTCTGTTCAGCCCACTTGACGGACAGATGCACAAGGGCTACACGCTGCTGTTCGGCGGAGAGACTGTCGAGGAAATCCTCAAGCGTCATCTCGGTTTCCTTGTCGGCTGTCTTGGTGCCGGAGCAGTTATCGCAGATCTTTTCACGCTTGACGGTGACAGTTCTGCCGTCCGGTGATTCGGTGAAGGACAGCACATCGTTATAGGTGAAGCCCACACGCTGTCTGATCTCAAACGGGATAGTGATGCGCCCTCTTTTGCCAAGGACACGGTATAGCTTTGTCATATCAGTTCGCCTCGCTTTCATCGCAATTATCGCTGCAAGGGCAGTCCTCACAGTCGCCGTCACAGTCCATGTCGGCAATGGGGCAGTTTTCGCAATCGCCGTCACAGACGATGTCCTTCGGATCGTCGATGTTCTCAATGACGATTTTGTGTCCGTCTGTGTACATCTGCATGGGATCGCCCTCGAACATTCCGGCTTCGAGGAATAATTCAGCAGGCACGGGAAGCATAATGATTTCGGTTTTTATCTTTTTATTCTGCATACGATGTTCTCCTTTAATATTTTTTCGTAGTCGAGTGGCTTGTCGATGGAATCGAACAAGGTGAGCTGGTGCGGCTGCTGCCGTTCACGCTCAAAGAGGTCATAATTTGCAATGAGCAGTTCGGGAAATTCTTTGCCGGCCTCGTATTTCTGCGCCATGCTATGCACCCGTTTGAAGTCGAAAAAGTTATATTCCTTATATAACTCCCGGATTTCGGGACAGTCATTATAGGACAGCAGAAACTTGCCTTTCATGCCCGCAAGAGCGTGGTAGAGCCGCAGATGATCCTCCCATGTGAAGCCGCAGTCATACACATATTCGCTTGTGAAGTACGGCGGATCGCAGTAGGTGAAGGTAGTCGGGCGGTCATAGTGCTTTATGAGGATTTCGAAATCTTGGTTTTCGATAACCACATTCTCGCATCGCTTGGCAAAGTCCTGCACGAGCGTAAACAGCGTCCTGAGGGAAAACGGCTGACAGGCAAAGGACTTGCATCCGCTGGAATAACTGTAGCGGATGAGCTTTAGGAACATGGCAGCGCGGCGTAAGTCGTGGTCGTTCCTTGCCGTCGAATACAGCGTCCGCACTTCCTTGGCGGTCACTTCGGGCAGCATTATTTCCGTAAGTTCGAGCTGTGCTTTTAGGTAGTCCTCAGTGAATTCCTCTTTTTCGAAGAACTTTTTCAGCACGGCGAAATCATCACGGGAATTCAGGCTCAAAAAGCCGAGTTCACGGATGAACTCCATCGGTCTGTCACGCATACAGCGAAACAAATTGACAAGGTTGTGGTTGTAATCGTTGAATACCTCGAATTTATCCGGCACGGGCTTTCCGAGCAGTACCGCACCTGAGCCGCCGAACGGCTCAACATATCGGTCACAGCCTATGGGAAACAAGGCATACAGGATATGGAGGATAGAGGTTTTATTGCCTATCCATGTTACGGGGGATTTTATTTTGATCACCTCACTTTGAGGCGGTCAACCGTTCTGAAAACAAAAAAGCGGTATCTTTCGTTTTCAAAACGATTGATACCGCCGTGGATTTATTGATTATTCTGTTTTGGCTCTTTCTTTGGCACGGAGCCTGCGTATCTCGTCCTCATAGTCGTTGATGCGGTTGATCTGCATACATCCGAGTATGCAGAAGCTGACGCACCCGCCGAGAAGGAGACCAATAATGAGCATTGCGATTTCCATTTTACATTCCTCCCATCGTTATGCTTTCGTCCTCATCGGGAAACAGCTCGGCGGTCCGGACAGCGTCCTCGCCGAGTCCGCGGAGCAGGCTGTTAAAATCCTCAATGTCGCAGCAGGAGCGGATACCGTAATCGGCACACAGATCTCTGTAATAGCCGAGCTCTATATCATCTCTGTCCATAAGGAGATTTTCATTCAGTTCGAGCCACGCCTTTTGTTTTTCCCAACATACGCAGAGCGAGGTCGGGAAACCGCCTGTTTGGTCGCACTGAAAATCCGGCGAAGTATATACCTCGCCGGATTCGTAAAACTCTGCGGTTTTCTTTTGCAGTTCGTCATAGGTCATAAGCTCATACCCATCCCTTCGTCCTCATCCTCGGATTCCTCGCCGCCGGTGATATTGACATATTCGCCGATAATGCAGAGAGCTTCGTCATAGCTGCCGCACTCATGGATACGGCCGGTCATTTCCGTTGCCTGTTCCGCAAGTCCGTTATGGCGGAGAGTTCGGGCAGCAAGTCCCATAAGGTTGAAGATGTTTCCATCCTCGCCGATGAGCTTGCAATCGGGCTTTATCTTATCCGGCTCATGCTCGGAAATAAAGCCGCCGAGTTTATTCGGAACATAGTCCGAAAGCCAAGTGCCGCCGAACTGTTCGTGGGAATGCAACCTCCACATAGCGAGCTTGCCCATGTCGATCTCCACACCGTCCTCAAAGGGAAAGAGGATATTTGTGAGGCTTCCGTTTTGGAATACGGAGATGTTCTCAAATTTGCTGCCGTTTTTCAGAATACCCTCATCGGTGAGCAGACCGTTGATGCCGTCGAGCCACTCCTGCGGATCGCCGCCGCAGCCCTGCAAAACAAGCCCTTCCTTGCCGTTCATACGGCGAAGGTCGTCGGTGGTTATGGTTTTGATGCTCATGTCACATTCCTCCCATCTGCATGGCTTCGTCCTGGACTTCTTCCTCGGCGAATTCGGAAGGCGTCATTTCATCGCCCAAGAAGTTCGGCTCGGTTTCATCATCGAGCAAGATTTGGTCGCTTGTTCCGAAATCAAGGATATCTTTCATCAGAACAGTGCCGCCGTGGTCGACCAACACCTTCGGCTCAATGGAGCAGAAGCGGCAACTTTCATCACTGTAGCGGAGATCATAGGCATACAAACCTTCGGGGATTTCTTCGGGCATGAGCCGCCCGTTGCTGAACAGCGCTCTGCGGTCAAGCACCTCGATGACATCGAGTTTTTCCTCAGTCAGTGCCTGCGTTTTGAGTTCCTTTGCTTCCGGCTCGTCATACGGAACGGGTTTGAACAGATGCCCGTTTCGGGCGGAAATAACGCCGTAATCGGTCAGCGTTGCACCGATGCGGCCGAGCAATTTATCCGCCTCATTTCTCGGAAGCAGATTTTCAAGCCACTTGCTGTCGAACTCCGTGCTTGTATTTTCATAAATATATTTCTTGAAGAAACCGTCCGCGGTGTCGGGTTCGGCAGCGAATTCATAACGCCACAGGTTATGGGCCACATTCAGTGCGTCATGAATGCTTGCCGTGTTTTCGGCGTCGAGAACGGCTTTGAACTTTACCTGTTCGTAATTGTTCATGGCGGAGATACGCTGTGCAAGGGTATTGAGCGTGTAGATATCTCTCATGCTGTCAAACATATCCGAGGTGATTTGCGGAATTACCGAGTCAAAGCCATAGTACACGCAGTCGCCGATGTCTACCTCGTTAAATGCCGCAGCATAATTGGCGAGTATGTCGCTTGCCATTGGAAGGTTAAGCCATATAGCCCTATCTACAGGATCGCCCTTGACATGCTCCGGCGTACCCGATACAAGCAGACGAATGGCAAAGTCGGAGGATTCGGATTCCTCGTTCGGCAAGGTCACACCGTCATATATCTCCGGTCGGTCATAATGCACGGTGGGGATATACAGGCTGCCCTCAAACACGCCGTTATCGTTTTTCTGCTGCACTCTGCCGATCTGTTCCGCGTTCAAAAACGAAACGGCACTTTCGGGGATACCTTCGAGGTCGGAGAGCAGTTCATTTTCGAAGGCAAACCGACCGAGCTCGGCAAGATTGCTTACATTATGGGCAACGGGAACGGTGTCCAAGCCGTAGGTGCAGTTGATGAGGTCTTTGATGCTGACGGGGTTTTCGTCTGCGTCGTTGAATATCTGCTCGGTCACGGCATAAAACACGGGCAGTTCCTCGTCGGGGAGAGAAGCAAGCCGCTTAGCAAAGAAGTTCAACTCGTCCAAACTGAAAGTGTCCAAGCGGATGTCCTGCAGATCCGGCAGGATATCGCATTCGAGGATGCTGACTTCAACCGTGTTTTCTCTGCCGACGGCACGGGTTCTCTGCATAGCGTCCTTGATTTCATAGTCCGCCGCAGGCAGCAACAATTCGGCATAATAATATCCGCCGTTAAGTGCTTTTTCGGCGGATAGTTCAAGCCTCATGATTTTTCTGTTATAGTTCATTCGCGCTTATCCTTTCTGAATTTGTTCTTGGTAGATTCGCTTAATAACAGCACCGACAGCAGAAACGACAGGCACGCTCACGGCGTTGCCTGCCATTTTGTAGAGCCGTCCGTCGCTTAGCCCCGCAGCCTTGGCTTTGTCGAACTGTTCGTCGGTAAAGCCCTGCAGTCGCCAGCATTCTCTCGGCGTGAGCTTTCGCACCCTGCCGTAGCGGAGGATACCGTGCCGGTCCTGCACCGTTAAGGTGAACATCGGCTCGTTAGGCTCTTTGATCCAACGGCCCTGCTGACGGATGGTTTTCTTATCGGGCGTCACAACGGCTCTCGGCTCATCCTCAATAAACACGGCGGAGTGTTCGCCCTTGTGCTTACTGATGCCGCTGTCCTGTCGGGCGGTGATGCACCGAGCCGTTTCGGTAAGCTGCGGATCGGCGTTCATGTCGATAAAAAAATAGCCCTGCGTATTGCCGGGCGTTACGGTATGGGCGATCTTTTCTCCGACCCGTCCTCGCCGTGTATTCATTGTCGGGTAGGCAAGGTCTATGCTGTCGCCGGGGTGTGCGAGCTGAAAGCCGGATTTTGTATCCACCTTGATAGGCAGTGCTACATCGTAGAGCCCTGTTTTTCCTCCGAAGCCTCCTGCACTGCTTGTGAGAGTAATGCCGACTCCCTCGTCCGAGTAGACCCGATTGCCTTCTGTGCCTCCAAGGAGTTGGATAAGAGACGCTGCATTTGCGTTTGTGAAAGATAGTATTTCTCCGGCACATCGTTCTCTAAGATATCCGACAATATACACGCGCTTTCGGGATTGGGGGACACCGAAATCCTTGCTGTTAAGGATTTGCCATGCGACATCGTACCCCAGCTCATCCAGCGCACCGAGGATGGTCGCAAAAGTCCTGCCTTGGTCATGCGACAACAATCCGGGAACATTTTCAAGCAGCAGAAAAGGTGGTCTTTTAACGGCGGCAATTCGGGCGATTTCAAAAAAGAGAGTGCCTCTTGTGTCATCTTGGAATCCTCTGCGGAGCCCTGCGATACTGAAGGACTGACAGGGAAAACCGCCGCAAATAAGGTCGATATCCGGCAGGGTGTATGGATCAATGGTTCTTGCGTCTGCAAAATACAATTCTCCTTCCGTTGGGTACATGGCGTCATACGCCTGCTTTGCGTATTTATCTATCTCGCAGTAGCCGACGCACTCATAGCCGCCGAGCCGTTCAAGCCCCGACCGAAAGCCGCCGATGCCTGCGAACATATCCAAAAATCTGATTGGCATAGGTCATCCGACCGATACCGTTGTTTTTCTGTTCCGCCTCGCTTTCCTTACATCGTCATACCGAAGCCCTCGGATTCGTCCTCATCCTCGGTTTCCTCATCGGCGCTGTTGTCGCCCTCACATTCGCCCGCAAAGCCGTTTTCTGCGGCTTCCTCGTCCGTTTCCTCGTAGGTATCCTCTGTGGGGCTTTCGGTGTCAATTTGGCGCTCACGCTCGGCCTGCTCTCGGTCGAGCTCGGTTTCAATAAGTCCGAGGACGAATTCCTTCTGACTCATATTGTTGCGGTGCAGGTAGTCCTTGATTCTCCGAAACAGTTCCTCCGGCACCTGAAATGCCATCGTTCTCATATTTCCCATGTTATTTCCTTCTTTCTGCTGTATTTTCGGGTGAAGCTCATCGTCCACCGCAAGGGTGATAAACTCAGCCATTGTCATCCCTTCATGCCGTTCGAGATATTCTCTGATTTCGGCATGGAGGTCGGCGTCGATTTTTACGGTGATGCCTTTCTTTTCATCCGCCATTGCGCTCGTTCCTTTCTATATATTTTCTGATAATTTCCGCAAGCAGTTCCTCTGCCGACACTTCACGCTCGGCGGCTTCCCGAAGCAGCATATCTGCCTGCGGCTGCGGTATAAGAATATCGTGTTTCAATAGGCAACCTCCTACATTCCCATGACGGGGCCGTTGTCCTCGTCCATGTCCTCGCTGTCGGCCTGTTCCTCGGCAAGCTCCTCATCGGTGAGCTTGCGGAAGGAGTCCTCGCCTGGGATGATGCCGAGTTGCCTGCCGTTATCGAATTTGCAGTGGACGGTGGATGTATCATCCACAAACATTACAGTGCCGCGCATATCGTCCTCAACAGGTCGGGGATCGTCACCCATGTGCAGAAGTAGGATGCGCGTTCCTTTGGGATAGAGTTCTTTATATCGCTGTGCCTGTCTATGCAGACGGTCATATTCGTTCATTTCATTAACCTCCGTGTTTTCGTTATAATTTCATTCCGTAATATTCCTCCGGCGGTCGTAAAAAGGAGAAGTCGACATCCTCGATGTTGTCACAATGTCCGGCAAGAAAATTTTCATCCCGTTCCATGCGCATCATCAGATATGCGACCTCCTCGGGAGTGGCGGTCACGGTTTCTTCGCCGCCGTACAAATAGGCTTCGGCGTGTACGCTGACCTCTGTTTCTGCATCGACATTTTCCATAAAGTCATCAAAGGCTGTCCAGCCGACGAGGTCGTCGTACTCTCTCGGTATTCCTCCGACCGTGAATTCCGCTTCATCATAGCCTGCGGTTACGGTAACCGCAGAAAACAGCAAGGCCATATATTACATCCCTCCCATCTGCATTTCATTTTGCTGCAGGTATTCGTCAAACTCGCTCTCAGTCATCATGGCATAGTCATCGCCGCTGTTCCAGAAGGAGACGAACAGTTCGCCGTCCATGGTGTCAATGGGCTGCTGCTCGAAGCCTTCGCCGAGACCATCCGAGCACTGTCCCGTAAGCCAATCTCGAAGTGCTTCCGTTTCCTCTGCCGTGAGTGCTTCCTTGAGGCTGCAATCAATTCGTCCGAACAGCCTGTCGCCGTGTAATTCCACCGACCATACAGCCGAGGCCAGCTTTTCACTCACACCGTCATCCTTGTTATAGTAGGCTGCCATATCGTTTTCGTCATTGGCGGTGTAACGCTTCAATGCATCGGCAATTTCATCTGCGCTGTCGGCAAGGTAGGAATCGCCGACCGTGAACATATCTCCGTCGCCCTCGTCGATGTTGCCGACAAGCGGACAGAAGAACGCAGCCTTTACGGGACCGGCATCCTGCGTCATCTGATGGACGGCGAAAATCACCTCGTCCATTGAATCGTACTGGTCGTAGAGGACATTCTGTTCCAGTTCCTCTTTGATGTCCTCGCTTGCCGCCCCAATAACAAGTGTCAGCATATTGGCGTCGGCGATGGTGTTTTTCTCGTTCAGCGTGAGGAGCAGATGCTGACCGAAGTCGCTCTCACTAAACAGCTTTACGCCGATATCCTCGCCCTCATTGTCGGTCAGCGGGATCTGTTTCGGCGGCTGCATAATGCCGATAGACTGTAGCTTTTCATAAATGTCGTAAATGCTGTGAGGCAGTTCGAGAACAAGGGTGTTCTCTTTATTGCGAATAATTGCGGTGATCATATTTACATTCCTCCCATCGTCATAGGCTCGTCCTGATATAAGATGTTCAACAGGCTTGTGTCGGTGTCGTTGTAGATGAAGCCGCCGCAAACAAATTTGCCGTAAAATTTATCCGAGATATATTCTCCGAATCCCTCATAGTCGAAATAATCTTCCATTTCAAGATCAAGAATATATCTGTCCTCGGTTTCGGTAAAAAATCTTCCCACCTCGGCATAGCTTGTTGCTCCCTCAATGAAAGTAAAGCATCCGATATTCTTTGCCAGCCTTGTAAGCTGCTCGGCGTCCTCGGCTTCGGCATATTCCGCCACCGACCACAGCTTTTTCAGATCTATATCCGCCGTATTAACGGCGGCGGTCAGCCGGTTCAGCTCGTATACGCCTTCCTCGGAGGCAATCTCACGGAATCGCCCGGACCATTCGGGGCTGTCGGTATTGAAGTCCTCCAGCGTAATTTTCACCTCATCCGCTGTTGTGCCGAGCCTTGCAAACGCCTTGTCGATGGCTTCCTCCTCACAGGGAAAATACAGATATTCGGTTTTGCCGCCATACTCGGCCTTGGCAACGCAAAGCACCCCCGGATCATACAAATACGGCGGGAAGGTCTGTCCGTCATATGACCGTTGGAACGGCGTGTTTTCATCAACGAACAGCATTCCGTGTTCGGTAAATATGCCATTGCCGGACTGTATCAGTTCCCGTCCGAGCTCTGCATATTTCGGATCGTCCGCATCGTCGGCAGGCACGCAGCCGTTGACTGTCAGCAGATACTCTCTGCCAATCTTGCCCATGTCACCGATATCCCGAATCAGCGGATAGCGATTGAGATTAAAACTCAAATTGATGAGGTCGGGCAGGGTGTCAAAGCCCTCTAACTTCATGGCTTCGTAAAACTGATATTCTTCATCCCCGAAAAAGCTGTCCATGCGCTTAGCGAGGTAATTCACCTCATCCAGATTTGCGAATCTGTCTTCCAGGAAGGCGAGTTCTTCGGGAAATACCACCTCGGTCACATACAGTTCAAGGGGCGTAACATCCTCGGCGTGGATTCTTTCGAGCGCCGCATTCATTTCCTTTTCGGTGCAGGGAAAGCGGAGATCGGTCTGACTGTTTCCGTATTTGATTTTCAGTTTAATCATGGCAGTTCTCCCTTATGGCTGCGAGTCCGAATCTACGGATTGCCATAGCATTGCAGATGGTGCGGAACAGCATAGGCGGAACAAGGTCGGCATCCGACAGATCCGACACGGTAATGTGCTTTGTGCCGAGCGTCAAATCCTTGGCTGCACAGTAGAGGGTGTAGGCTCGTTCGGTGCAGTTATTGAGCTTGATGTTCTCAAAGAACACACAGCCGTTAATTATATGGTGCTTGCAGCAGCCCCACAGCCTTTGGTCTGCGGTAAGCAGATACAGTGCCGAAAGCAATGCGTAATTCTCTCGGTGTACATTCTTGGCGGCAAGCGTAAATCTTGCCCGATGCTTTTCATTTATATATGTCATTGGTTTTCCCTCGCTTTCTATATATTCATTGAATCTCTTTCGGAAGGGCGGACAGCGTATCTGTCGCATGGTGGCTGTCAGTATCTCTGTGGGTGTAGTGGCGGTTGCCGTGATGAATAGCTGTGCTTCGGTAAAACGGAAGCCCACACCTCTCGGTGCAAAATTCGGAATGGTCATCATCAGCCGTTCCATGCGTCTGTCATATGGGTTATCTGAAAATATGGTCATTTTTGTTCTCCTTGTGAAATAGAAAAAGCCCTCCGGTTTTTGTGTAACCGAAGGGCGATCAATAGTATTACATATTCTGTTGCGGTGCTGATTTCTGTTCAAAGGTCGGCGGCTCGGCTTCAAGGGAGGGATATCCGTCCGTGAGCTTTTCTTGGAGCTTATCCAGCTGCCGTTCCTGCCCATAGGTCAGCGTTTCGCAGTTGGCTTTGGTGAAGTCCACACAGCGATAAAGGTATGCCGATTCATTCTCACTGAACAGGCGGTCTTTGCTGATGAGACCGGAGCGCACGGCAAAGGCTTCCTTGACATATTCATAGTTTGGCGAGTAATCTCCCCAGAACACCGAATCGCCGTCTGCGTTCTGCTTCCAGGTACAGAACATAAAGCCGTTTTTTTCGCTGTAGGTTGCCGCCAACACGGTATCTCCGAAGGCGGCAAGCTGTCTGTAATCGGAGACATCGGCAGCTTTCATCTGCGGTGCGTGTTCGTAGAGTCCGACATATTCCCGCACCGTAGAAATCTCATCCTGAATATCTGCAATTTTACTGCGGTATTCATCCGAGAGGTTTTTGTCGGCGTTGCTCAGGAATTGACCGTTGTATTTTATCCGGCAGAGGGGGATGCCGTCCGAGGACACCTCCAACCATCCGTTGCCGTCCATCTTGGTGTCGTACCGAGCCTTGAGCCGTTTGGCTAATTCTTTCTGTAGCATATTTGATTTCTCCTTTTTAGGGTAATAAAAAAGGCAGATAGATTTTTGATTTCTATCTGCCTTGCGTATCTGATATTTACTTTTCGGGAGTTCAAGTCTATCCACAAAGGGAAAACGGCGATTTTACATCTGCGTTTTGGTACAGAGAAAAATCGCCGTTTGGGTAGCAAAAAAGCCCGATATAATCGGGCTTTTCGCAAGAGACATCTTTTTTGTCTCCACATTATGGTACGCCCGACTGGATTCGAACCAGCGGCCTTTAGAGTCGGAGTTCTCAGGCCGTCAAGCCGGAATCCACCGCGGCGCAACGGTTTGATTGAGATTGCACAAATTTTCGGCATTTTGAAGAAAAACCTCGGACGCCTTATTGAACAGGGCTTCCGAGATTTTTCGCGGTAGTAGTCAAATAGTAGTCTGCGCGCCCCGCAGGTCACGCGGCTCAGATGCAGCGGCTCCCGTTTTCACCATACACAAACCGCATACTTCACGCGATTTCCGTACTGCGTTGATTTGAGAAGACCCAGCTTTTCAAATTTCAACACAAAGCTGCGGATCGTCGCATAGGCGGCGTTTCCGAAGTCCTTTTCCAGCTGCTTGGTGGAGAACTCCGCGTCGCCGTAAGCCGAGAGGACAAACTCCCACAGTGCTTTCTCCTTCTCAGTGACCTGTCCGTGGGACAGGGCTTCTTGAAATGCCTCCGTTGTCTGAGCAGCCGGAAGCGCTCCGTTCAGTTTATGATATACATTTTCGATAAAATAAGCCAAAAACGGTGTTGCGTCCACCACACCACTGATGGTCGCGTTCTCTTCCACCAGCGTATAGGCGTCATAATACCCCTTGCGGCTTTTGTTGATATACTCGGAGAGCGGCACAAACAGGGCTGAGGAATACCCCTGCTGCACCAGATACCATAAATGCATCAACCGCGCCATTCTGCCGTTGCCGTCAAAGTATGGGTGCAGATACGCGATGTAGAAGTGGATCAGCGCCGCTTTCAGCAGGTCGTTGATCTCAGAATCCTCGCGGATAAACGCGACCAGCTCTCCCATGCGCTCCGGCAGTGCCTGCCAGGGAAGGCCCGTGTGCTCCACCTTTGCGCCGACCACATACACGCTGTCATGCCGGTAGAAATGTCCGGGCAGCAACCGGTCTTCCTCTGAGAGATAGGCCCCGATGGCCATTTCGTAGAGCTGGTAAATAGTTTCCTCGCTGATTTGGTTCGTTGGGTCGCTGATAAACTCCAGCCCCTTTTTCATGCCGAAAATGCGGCTTTCGCTTTCGTCTGTGGGAGCAAGGCCGGAGAGGATCTTGCGGACGCTGTCGCGGGTGAAGTCCACCTGCTCGATGGTGAAGGTGGAAACGATCTCCTCCTCCATCGCCTTGACACCGTAAAGCTGTGTGCTGTTCTGCGGCGTCAAAAGCACCTTGGCGGCAGAAAGGCGCACCTGTGCAATGCTGCTCAGATAGACAATATTCTGCCCGGAGAAATCCTTGAGCGGCAGTGAACGGTAGAAGCCGTTTTTCAGCAGCTCCGTAAACTCTTCGATGTCGGCCTGCGGGTATTTATAGCCGAGCTTTCTCAAATCCAGAACATTTTTATCGGACAGCATCTTGGTAAACAATGCGGCATCCATGAAAGCGTCTCCGTTTCTGATTGTAATTTGTATCAACAAGTATCAGTATAGCGAAGTGTGCCCAAAATTACAAGAGGGAAACCAGGTTTTTGATAATTTCCAAGTGTCGCCTTACTCCGAAGTTATTGGTATAACAAGTAATACGCTGTTGCGAAATACCCAATGATAGAATTTTTATTCCTATTCCTCATTGAAGAAGCCGTCCGTCTCCCTGCTGATATCGCCGTCCGCAAGCGGCATCCCGCAGCATTGGCAGATAAGCTGTCTCGGTGAGCCGAGCAGCGTATTGATGGAAACATCGAAGAGTTTTAAGAGCAGTTTCAGGGTTTCGATATTCGGCGTCGTCTCGCCCGTTTCCCTAAATTAAAGATATTGGTTATGTATGAGTGCCTAATTTTCCTTATCTGCTACACTAAATTCAATCTCATAAATACATATCCATCTTCAACGGAATCTGAATAGGCAAATCCCAACTTTGTCCAAAACTTCTGCGCAGCTGTATGGCGCTGATTTACAGGAGCTGAAACTCGTCTTGCTTTGTATTCCTTATAAAGGAAATCAATACAGAGTTTGGCAGCAGCAGTTCCATACCCCTTTTTTTGATAGGCATCATCAATAAAAAAATTGATTATTTGATAGTTTTCTTCACCAACATACATTGAAACAAAGCCAATCATTGTTTCATCAGCATAAATTGCAAATGGCTTGGTGTCTTTATAATGAACCCATGCTTCTGCCAGAGAATACGCCACAGAATCCACAAAATTTTCATTTGCAACGCTGGCTTTAAGATTAAGACAGTCTGTGTAGTTATTCTCGTTGATTGTTCGTAGCTCTATCATTTTATCTTTCTCCCAATTTTCATATCCTGTCGCCACTTGGGAGCTTCGCCATCGTCTGCCCAATGCTCATCCATAGAGGCGATCTTACCGTCTTTCAGCTTGATACGACAAACCACATAGCCTGCGTATTTGTCATTTTTCCGCATTGTTCTCATCCTGAAAATATTTGAATCCTGTGATAACTCTCGGATAAGAGAAAAATTCCTCTACCCCGCCAAACGGCATTTGCTCCAGCAGGATCAGAAAGCTGTCATCCTCATCAAAGCACTCATGCGCCGCCTTTGCGAAGGCGTCTGCATTACGCCGCTTCAATCTGCGCAGATATTTCATCTCGAATGCGCGGATCAGCAGGCAAAAATTATAGATCGCCACCAGGATTCTCAGAATCGGTTCGCAAAAGGAAAGCGCCAAGTACGGAAGATGCGCCTCCTCTTCCTCATAGTCCCGATCGAGTCGCTCCTCGCTCAAAGCATGTTCAAGATCCTCATACGCGCGTTGCTCTTCGCAATAGCAAAACGGGGGACAAGTATACAACCATGAAACTGTGTTACGCAGCAGCGGTTTCAGTTGTGCTGCAATATCATGGCGCTTGCTCTTTTCGGCTGTGCTCAAATCGTCTACAAGCGCCGTCAGCACAGTGATACGCTCCAGAAGAGGATCGTGGATCGCACCTGCAAAGTTCAGGATCTCCGCTGCAAAATGTCCTGCCGGAAATTCCTTTCCCTCGTAGTACACACGGTCATTCCAGCAGTCCATTGTCATGGTGTCAAATGTGTTGTACTGATCCGTTCCGATTTTCAAAAGCTCACCCCCTGTCCCATATCCGTTTTGCAGCTGTCTTGCGATATTCTCATTCTATCAAAAAATACAGAATAATCAAGTGAAAGGGTTAGAGCCTCGACTGCAGCGAGGTCTCTGCCCTTATCTTTTTATCCGGAGGAACAAAAATTGAAAAAAGAAAACAGATTGCTGACCATCGACGGTGAAACGCTGATGAGTCAGCCGCTCACACCGCTGAACTTTGTGGTGGATACGCTGCTCTCTCAGGGTCTGCACATCCTCGCGGGCTCACCCAAAGTGGGTAAGTCCTGGTTGGCGCTGTGGCTGGCCGTCACGGTGGCGAAGGGCGATCCCGTCTGGGGCATGGGCGTGAAGCAGGGCACCACGCTCTACCTCTGCCTGGAGGACTCCACCCTCCGCATCCAGAACCGCCTGTTTGAGATCACGGAGGACGCCCCCGCCAACGTCCACTTCACCACCAACAGCAACACCCTTGGCAAGGGCTTGGAGGAACAGCTCCGCGCGTTTCTCACAGAGCACCCTGACACGGTGCTGGTCATCATTGACACGCTGCAAATGATCCGTGGTGCCGGTTATGACAACACCTACGCCAACGACTACCGTGACCTCTCCGTGCTGAAGCACATCGCGGACACCCACGGCATCTCCATTCTGCTGGTGCATCACTTGCGGAAGATGAATGACGATGATCCCATGAACATGATCTCCGGCACCACCGGACTCAGCGGCGCCACCGACAGCAACTTCGTCCTCCGCAAGAGTCAGCGCAGAGAGAACACAGCCACGCTCTACTGCACCGGGCGGGACATCCCCTATCGGGAGCTGGCACTGGAGTTCGACGGTGAGGATCATGTCTGGAAGCTGCTGTCAGATGACTGCGAACAGAAAGAGCAGCCCAACGAGAGAATTCTTTTTCTTCTCTCTGAATTGCTGCGCCGGCAGCCGGAAATCAGCGCCCCTGCCAAGGCGCTGTTGGAAAAGATCGACCCTGCCGGTACAGAGGGGCTGACCCCCAACAGCTTCTCCCACCGAATCCGTAAAAGCGTTGACACTCTAAGGCGGAACGGTATCACGGTGTCCTTCCGCAAGAGCAACGGCGACCGTCTGATCTGCCTGAAAAGGGCCGATGGGGTCGATGATCCCGCTACCGAAAACATCGTCACCATCGACCCTGAGAACCCGCCGTGTTTCGGCGTGTGAGCCGCTGTGTGCGCGTTTGGGGGATGGGGTGGCGTGTGTACCCGCCGAGAGCTGTTTACCGCACACGGCGCGGGACGAGGGATTCGTCGTCCGCTCGGCCGACAGCCAGCATCGCATTTGTCTGGTCTGCGGCGAAGCCGCTGCCCTGCCAAATGCACTGGGCGGGGCATGGCCCCACACCCCCAAGCTGCGGGCAGAAGCCCACACCCACTTTTAGCTACGATTGGAGAAAAACATGAAAAAAGATATCAAATTCAGCACGCGCATGGCATCCGCTGACCGTGAGAAGATCAGGGCACTGGCGGCGAAGGCTCACATGTCCATGAACGACTACGTCACCGCCTGCTGTCTCGGCAAGCGGATCGTTGTCATCGACGAACAGAAGGAACTGCTCCGCCAGCCACAGCGGGGCGGCGTTGGCGATTTTTACCTCCATGAGCACCTGCCCCGGCTCCAACAGCGCTTCGCCCCACGCGCCGCGGCGCAGATCCAGCGCCTCAGTGCGCCAGAGTATCTCACGGTCCAGCGTCAAGCGCAGAGAGGCGTCTCCCCTTCCCTTCCATGAATCCCGCTCATAGTTGAGGAAGATACGCGGCGCAAGGCTGCCGTAAGAGGTGAGCAGCCAGTTGAGCTCCTGAAAGATCTGCCCATCGCCGCCGGGCTACCTGCGCGACAAATAGCGGAGCGCGTCGCCGTAGGGCATGCTCACGCGGCGCTTATAGACGATGCCCCGCGCCTTCTTTTTGATTTCGGGAAACACCTGCGTTTCCTCGTTCGGCACACCGTAGCTGCGCAGGCGCAGCTTTTCCTTGTAGGCGGGCTTTTCCAGCGAGCGGCGGATCAAGCGGAAATCCGGCGTGTCGTAATAGAGATTATAAATACTGCTGTGGGCAAAATCGTCCGGCTCCATGTGCGCTTCCAGTGCCGGACGCAGCGCGAAAAGCTGTGCCTCCGCCAGCAGGTATTTTACTTCCTTCCGTTTGAATACGGCCTGATAGGGTTCCATCGTGTGGTCTCCTTTTCCTTTCGTTGTCCCCCATTATCCATGCGCTTCTGAAAAAACGCTGAAAAGCGAATGTAAACTTTTTTCAGAACTCTTTCAGAATCTTGCGTACAATGATAAAATGACGACGAAAAGGAGGGATTCCTTTGAATATTCTCATTGTAGAAGACGAAACCGCCCTGGCGGAGGCAGTGGCGCACATTCTCCGCAAGGCGGGACACAGCGCAGACTGGGTGGCGGACGGCCAGTCCGCGCTGGACTATGTCCGCGTCGGCGCGTATGACCTTGTCCTGCTGGACATCATGCTGCCAAAACTCGACGGGCTTACTTAACGCCAGCGACAAGGAACGCAATACTGCAAGGAAGCGGCAGACAGCCGAACTGAAAAAGGCGGAAAAGCGCAAAGCAGAAGTAGACACCCTGTTTGCAAAAATGTATGAGGACTGGTCTGCCGGACGCATTACAGAATACAATTTCAATATGCTGTCCGAAAAGTATCAGGGCGAACAGCGAGAATTGGACGTAAAAATTGAACGGCTTCACGAAGCGATGGAGACCGCCGCCCAGACAGCGGTTGACGCTGAAAAGTGGATAGGTCTGATGAAACAGTATGTCAATCCCACAGAATTGACGGCTGAACTTCTGAATACGCTGATTGAAAAAATCCTTATCCATGAAGCGGTCAAAAGTGAGGACGGAAGCCGGGAACAGGAGGTAGAAATCTTCTACCGCTTTATCGGCAAAATCGAATGACACATCTTGAGATACCCAACAATATCTTTAACTAAGGGAAACTGGGCGGGGGTATCCAAGCATCGATTCTCTGAAAGCGATCGCAAAGTATTTCTCCGTATCTGTGGACGACCTGCTTTCCGGAGATACGGTTCTGGCGATTGCCGAAGAAGACCAAACGCAGAGTGAAAAGCGCTCCCGCACGCTGGTATTCGGACTTTTGGATTGCAGCGCGGGACTGTTGCTCTTTCTCCCCTTCTTTGGCATAAGAAGCAATCAGACCGCACAGGCAGTTTCGCTGCTTTCTCTCGCTCCTGCTGTGCCCTATATAAAACCGCTGTTTCTTGCAGCAGTCATTTCTCTGACATTGTGCGGCATTGTGACACTGGCACTGCAAAATGCGGAATTACCCGTCTGGCAGCGGAGCAAGGAAAAAGTATCTCTTTGCCTGAGCATGGTTGTTATTTTTCTTTTCGTGGTTGGGTTACAGCCGTATGCCGCGGTTTTTGCCCTTGCGCCGCTTGTCATCAAAGCGCTGCTGCTCATAAAATGGCCGTGACACGATTCGTATCGCCCATGTGATGGGCAGATTCTTTCCTTTTGCCCGGCGTTCGTCCAAAATGAATTACGGCAAATGCCAATTCACTGCAAAGGAAAGATGAACATGAAAAAGAAGAACTCAAAAACTATTTTGGTCGCGCTCGGCACGCTTGTAGCATTCGCACTGTGGACATTTCTGATCCGCTGCGTGGATGTACAGCCGATTGGGCCCAACGGCTCCCGCGTTGGCTTTGCTGCAATCAACGGTGCATTCCATGCACTGACGGGCGTGCATTGGGCGCTCTACACACTGACGGATTGGCTGGGGCTGGTTCCAATCGGAATTGCACTTGGATTTGCCGTTCTGGGACTAGTACAGCTCATTCGGCGGAAAAGCCTTCTCAAGGTGGATCGTGACATTCTGATTCTCGGCGGCTTTTATATTGTGGTGCTGGCAGCGTATCTACTGTTTGAAACGGTCGTTATCAACTTTCGTCCGGTATTGATCGACGGCAAGCTGGAAGCATCCTATCCTTCCTCAACGACCATGCTTGCGCTATGCGTGCTTCCGACTGCCATGATACAGCTGAAAACGCGCATTCGCGGTGATGCTGTTCGCCGTGCAATTCTGGGCATCTTTGTAGCATTTACAGTTTTCATGGTCGTTGGACGGCTGCTCTCCGGCGTGCATTGGCTGAGCGACATTGTCGGCGGTGTGCTGTTGAGCGCGGGACTTGTTCCACTGTATGCGCTTGCAGTAAAGCAGCGGAAAAATGCCTGAAGATCCGCCAATCGCATGACAGATGTACAGCTTGGTCTTTTCGTCCTCATGGGAGTCTTATCAGCGCAAAGAGTGTGCCGATTCTATATACTCCTCAAATTCTAACAATTCGAGCCAGACGCATAGACGCAGGGCCGATAATCCGTGAGCCATCAGGCAGCACGGGTTATCGGCCCTCTTTTTTGTTTTTCTCCAGCGTGTCATTTCAGTTTGTCCGCGCTCATGCACAGGTCTATGTACTTCTGCGACTCGGCTTCACTCTTACCGGCAAAGTAATCGACCACGCATTTGGCAACGGTCTGCGGCGCTCTGTCGTGGAACACGATTCCGTCCAGACTGATGTCCATTTCTTCCGAGATCAGCGCAACCGTTTCAAATTTCGGATTGCTCTTACACTTTTCAATCTCAATGACGGTTCGGGTACACATATTGAGCCGTTCTGCTAACTCGCGCTGTGTTATCTTTTTCTGCTCCCGCTTTTCGCGGAGTCTCTGGGCAAACAGGTCAAGAAAGTTCATTGGAAATCACCTCTACTATATTGTAGAGTGAGCTTCGCTTCACTTAAATCTACATGTAGCTCATATCAGATGAGCTACAAATCACATTCAAGGAACTGGAGATTATTTTATGAGAACACGGATGAACAGGAGATGCTGCTAAGGCCGCTCGCAGCCATGTAAAAAAGCATAAGCACCGAGTAGCCGACTACTTAAAAAAGCGCGCGGCGATCCCGCAGACGAGCTGCACTCGCAGAAGTGAGTTGCAGCTCTCTTTTTATGCAGTATGGTTCATCCGTGATTTAGCCCCTCCGGGGGCAGCAGTATTCCCTTGCGCTTTCGTGCGCAATCAAGGCGCTCGTGCGGGCAATGATGTCCGTGCGAGCGCCTTTTTTCGTTTTCTTGTCGGCTGTCGTTCTCCGCCGGTGTTGGCTTGCTGTCACGATAAATGGAAATTAGCAGCGGCAGCAGAAACGCGCAGGTCAGCACCGCAAACAGCACCGCATGACGGCGGGAGCTGCGCGTGAATGAGCGTTTCATATAGAGCAGATAGGTCATAAATAAGCCTCCTGTTCAGCATGGTTTATAAAATGGCGACAGGGCAGCGACCTTGCTGTGCAAAGCCACTGCCCTGTGTATATGGCCTGTGGGCTTTGCGGTATCAATCGCGCCTACGGGTCGATGATTTATGTATCAAATTTCCCTTTTATATGTCCTTATGTGGCTCCGTAATTGTTGCCACCGCCTCCCGCAGTTCCGCACTGAACTCGTCGAGATCGCCGAGTGTAATAACTCCCTCATTGATCATACGGCAGATGATTGGAAGAGGATCCGATCCTCTCATGGAGATCTGCACGCCGGCACAGCGTCTATCCTCACGGATGCGCTTGCATAACTTCCAAAACTTATCAGCTTCGGAACCGTCTCCACGCAACAATTCGATATATTCCTTGTTCAGCCTCCCGATATAAGCCTCCTGCCATCCAGCAAGCTTGTTTCGGAACAGAAGCCAATCCCGTTTAGAACTCCAATTGGATTGCATGCTTTTGAACTACCAGCGTTTTTTGTGCTGGCGTCGCTCGTCTTCCAAAACCAAGGCTTGCAAATTTCTTAGGTAATCGTTCTCCGCACGCAGTCGCTGCACTTCGGCCAGCAGATCTTCTTCTACCTGCTTCGGCAACTGCTTTGGCGAACGGCCCTTACTGCTGCGGCCACGCCGTTCGATGGCTAACCCTTCTGACCCTTCTTCCAAATAAATGCGTTCCCAACGCTCTATAATTTTATGGTCGTTAATTCCAAATTCCTGCATCGTTGCACTGATACTCAGATGTTCTTTTCCCAAAAGCGATTACTTAATGCAAGCTTTTTGGTTCACAGGGTATGATAAACACATTGATGCTTGTCAGCAAAAAGAAAGGATGGATCGAAGCCATGAAAATACAGCAGAGGGGCGCGGCGCTGCTGCTCTGTGTCGCGCTTATCGTTTCCGCGCTCGCGGGCTGCGGCGGGAAAAACGGCCCGGCCGAGCAGCGTCCGGCGGCGGACACGGTCGAATACACGAACCTGAACGATCGTGCGTCGCGGCAGCTTTTGGAAAGGCTGCTCTCCGACGCGGGGGGGCGGAGGAGCGCATGGAGGACTTTTTCAGTCGCGTGGACCGCTTCAACGACAGCGTGAGCGCGGAGTGGCTCACGCAGGGCTTTGAAACAGCGGGGATAACGGAGACAAAGTACGACCCGTATGAGATGCAGGATCTGTGGACAGAGAAGAACAGAGCCTTTCCGGGGTATAACTGCCGCATCACCGCCATGAGCCTGTTCGGGGAGTTCCTCTCTTTTGGGGAGGACACCGACTTCGACGCGGGCGAGGATGTGCTGTTCGTGGACGAGGAAACGCTGAAGGCCGATCCGAAGGCACTGGGCGGGAGCAGTCTGAACGATTTCCGCGCGCTGTATGCCTCCATGAAAGCGGAGGACAGCACGGAGGTCGGGCGTCCGTGCGCGGAGAACAAAGGCTCCGTGCCCCAACAATACTATTATATGATAAAGCGATAAATCGGTCAAGCGAAAATTCGGGATCGTGCGGAATTTCATTGGTTTAAACAGTTTTTTTCTGCTTTTTTCTGCTGTTTTGCGAATTGAAGTCCCCACAAAAAGATGCTATCCTTTAAGTACAAAAAGAAAGGGTGAGACCAATGTACAGTGAGGATACCCCCGAGCCATGGCGGCACGGGGAAGACGGCTGCAAGGGATCTGAGAAAAACACTCCAATGTTCCCCGCATCATGAGAACCGCGCAACGGTGCATTGCATAGCAGAGAGCACCCCAGCACAGGAAAGATCTTGTATGCCGTGACTCCGCAGAAAGAGAGGTAGCCAATGATGTTAGATATTAAGAACCATGGATGACCCTTGGCCGTGAAACGCAGGAGATCGGCCAAGGGTCATCGTTGTTTTTGATAAGCGTTATGTGCAGCGGCTTTCGAGCCGCCGTTTTTTTGCCCTAAGCTGGATGCGCTTTGCGTTGTCAATTGGCGCGCCCCTGCTCAGTCATTCCCCTTGCCGGTGGAGCGGAGCATCACATCGTGATAGCCGCCCTCGACGATGCTGGTGGCGGAGACGAGCGTGAGCTTCGCGTTCTTCTGAAGATCGGGGATCGTGGTCACGCCGCAGTTGCACATGGTGGATTTGACCTTATAAAGGCTACGCGCGACATTATCCTGCAAAGAGCCTGCGTAGGTGACATAGGAATCCACGCCCTCCTCAAAGGCAAGACCCGTCTTGCCGCCGAGGTCGTAGCGCTGCCAGTTGCGCGCGCGGTTCGAGCCCTCGCCCCAGTATTCCTTGACATACACGCCGTTGACAAGGAGCTTATTCGTGGGCGATTCGTCAAAGCGGGCGAAGTAGCGGCCGAGCATCAGAAAGTCCGCGCCCATGGCGAGGGCGAGCGTCATGTGATAGTCGTGGACGATGCCGCCGTCGGAGCAGATGGGAACATAGACGCCCGTTTCGCGGAAATATTCGTCGCGCGCGGCGGAGACCTCGATGAGAGAGGTCGCCTGACCGCGGCCGATGCCCTTGGTCTCGCGCGTGATGCAGATGGAGCCGCCGCCGATGCCGACCTTGACAAAGTCTGCGCCGCACTCGGCGAGGAAGCGGAAGCCGTCGCGGTCGACCACATTACCCGCGCCGATCTTCACGGTATTGCCGTAGTTCTCACGCACGAAGTCAATGACCTTCTTCTGCCAGACAGAGTAGCCCTCGGACGAGTCAATGCAGAGAATATCCGCGCCCGCCTCAACGAGCGCGGGGATGCGCTCGTGGTAGTCGCGGGAGTTGATGCCCGCGCCGACCAGATAGCGCTTCTGCGCGTCCTGGAGGGCGAGGGGGTGCTCCTTGTGCTCGGCGTAGTCCTTGCGGAAAACGAAGTAGCGCAGGCAGTCGTTCTCATCCACAATGGGCAGGGCGTTGAGCTTGTGCTCCCAAATGATATCGTTGGCCTCCTTGAGCGTGGTGGAGGAGGGAGCAGTGATGAGCTTTTCGCGCGGCGTCATAAAATCGCGCACCTTGAGGTCTGTGCTCATGCGGCTGACGCGGTAGTCACGGCTCGTGACGATGCCGAGGAGTTTCCCGTTGGGCATGGCGTCCTCAGTGATGGCGACGGTGGAGAAGCCGTTTTTCTCCTTGAGCGCGAGCACATCGGCCAGCGTGTGCTCAGGCGTGAGATTCGAGGCGCTGACGACGAAGCCCGCCTTGCTGTTCTTCACGCGGCGCACCATCTCCGCCTCGCTTTCGATGGACTGCGAGCCGAAGATGAACGAAAGCCCGCCCTCCTTGGCAAGCGCGACGGCGAGCGTGTCGTTCGACACCGACTGCATGATCGCCGAGACCATCGGGATATTCAGGCTGATGGGGCAGTCCTCCTGCCCCTTGCGGTATTTGACCAGCGGCGTTTTGAGCGAAACGCGGTCGGGCACGCACTCCTCCGAGGTGTAGCCCGGTACGAGCAGGTACTCGCTGAAGGTATGAGACGGATCGGGATAGTAATAGGCCATGACTTGCCCTCCTATTTTTTGAAGTAACGCACCGCCGAGGCGAACAGGTGCATATCGTAAGTCCCCGGCACGTTTCGGTAAAGCGCGGGGCCGATGCGCTCGCTGTGCCCCATTTTGCCAAACACCCGCCCGTCGGGGGAGGTGATGCCCTCGATGGCGCAGACGGAGCCGTTGGGATTGAAAGCAGTATCCATTGTAGCATATCCGTCAAGGCCTGCATACTGCGTGGCAATCTGGCCGTTTGCGGCAAGCTGTTCGATCAGCTCCTGCGAGGCGAGAAAACGCCCCTCGCCGTGCGAAATGGGAACGGTGTAAATATCTCCCACCTCTGTTCCCGCAAGCCACGGAGATCGCGTCGAGCACACGCGCGTGCGCACGAGCTTGGACTGGTGGCGGCCGATGACATTGTAGGTGAGTGTCGGGAAGGACTCGTCGGTATCCATGATCCTTCCGTAGGGCACGAGGCCAAGCTTAATGAGCGCCTGGAAGCCGTTGCAGATGCCGAGCATCAAGCCGTCGCGCTGCTCGAGCAGCGCCGTCACCTGCTCGCGGACGGCGGCGTTGCGGAAAAACGCGGTGATGAGCTTGGCGCTGCCGTCCGGCTCGTCGCCGCCGGAGAAGCCGCCGGGAATGACGATCATCTGTGCGGTCCTGACGGCAGCGGCAAAGCGCTCGACGCTGTCTGCGACATCGGCGCTCGTGAGGTTGCGGACGATGAATTGCTCGGCGTCCGCGCCTGCCTCCGAAAGCGCGCGCTGCGTGTCGTACTCGCAGTTCGTGCCGGGGAAAACGGGGATGAGCGCCTTCGGACGCACCTGCTTGACGGCGGGGGCGACGCGCGTCTTCGTTTCATGGGAAAAGCTCTCGACCGTACCGCTGTCCCGCGTCTTTGTCGGGTAGACGGCTTCGAGCACGGCGTCGTTCAGCGCGGCAAGCTCTTCGATGGAGGCACTGTCCGCGCCGAGGGCAATGGCCTTTTCCGCTGTGGTGACGCCGATGCGCACGGCGTCGGAGACTTCATCGCTCAGCTCGGCGACAATCGCGCCTGGCATGGGGGCGAACCAGTCAAGCACCGTATTTTCCGCGGCGAAGCCGATCTCGTTGCCGAAGGACATCTTCATCACCGCCTCGGCAAGGCCGTTTTCGACCGCCCACGCACTCACGACCTTGCCCGCGCGCGCAAGCGCGGTGAAACGCTCCCACGCGGCGGTCTGCTGCTCGGGCGTTTTGCCTGCGAAGAGGTAGACGCCGTGGCCCACCGCCTTCAGGTCGGTCGTCAGCAGCTCGCTTTCGAGCAGCGGCGCGATGGCGAAGGAGATGAGCGTCGGCGGCACATCGCGGTCAAGAAAGCTGCCGGACATGGAGTCCTTGCCGCCGATGGCGGCGGCGCTCAGCTCCAACTGCGCGTCCAGCGCGCCGAGCAGCGCCGCGAAGGGCTTGCCCCAACGCGCGGGCTCATTGCGGAGCTTTTCAAAAAATTCTTGCAGGGAAAGATATGCCTTATGATAGTCTGCGCCTGCGGCGACGAGCTTGGCGACCGAGGTATAGACCGCGTCGTGCGCACCGCGATAGGGGTCGGCGCTCAGCGCGTCGGGGTCGCAGCCCCAGGCCATCACGCTGCCCTGCGCGGTCTTCTCGCCGGGGAGGACGGGCAGGAGCGCCGCCATCGCCTGCGCGGGGCTGCGCTGCGTCCTGCCGCCAAAGGGCATGAGGAGCGTCCCCGCGCCGACGGTGGAGTCGAAGCGCTCGACAAGGCCGCGGCGGGACGCGCTCTTGAGGCTGCCTGCCATGCCGCGCAGCGTTTGAGCTGCGGCGGGAGCGGCACATTCCCTCGCGGGGACGGCGACGGAGGCGTGCTTCGTCGCGCCGTTGGTGTCGAGGAAGGCGCGGGAGAGGTCGGCGATCGTCTGTCCGCGCCAGCGCATGACCATGCGGGGGCTTTCGGTCACGACCGCCACGCGGTAGGCCTCTAAGTTTTCCGCCGCAGCAGCGGCGATGAATTTCGCCTCGTTCTCCGGTGCGACGACAACCGCCATGCGCTCCTGCGATTCGGAGATCGCAAGTTCCGTGCCGTCGAGGCCCTCGTACTTCTTGCGCACGGCGTCGAGGTCGATGATGAGTCCGTCCGCCAGCTCGCTGACCGCGACGGACACGCCGCCCGCGCCGAAGTCGTTGCAGCGCTTGATGAGGCGCGTGACCGCGCCGTCGCGGAACAGACGCTGGATCTTGCGCTCCTCGGGCGCATTGCCCTTTTGCACCTCGCTCGCCATCGTGGAAAGCGATTTCATATCGTGGCTCTTGGAGGAGCCGGTCGCGCCGCCGATGCCGTCGCGCCCCGTGCGCCCGCCGAGCAGGATGACCACATCACCCGGCGCGGGACGCTCGCGCACAACGTTGTCCGCGGGCGCGGCGGCGACGACTGCGCCGCACTCAAGGCGCTTGGCGACATAGCCCTCGTGGTACAGCTCCGCGACATGACCGGTGGCAAGGCCGATCTGGTTGCCGTAGGAGGAGTAGCCCGCCGCGGCGGTCTGGGCGAGCTTGCGCTGCGGGAGCTTGCCTGAAAGCGTTTCGGCAAGCGCCTTTCTCGGGTCACCGCCGCCCGTCACACGCATTGCCTGATGGACATAGGCACGGCCGGAGAGCGGGTCGCGGATGCACCCGCCGATGCAGGTGGCCGCGCCGCCGAAGGGCTCGATCTCGGTGGGATGGTTGTGCGTCTCGTTCTTGAACATCAAAAGCCAGTCCTGCTCCTTGCCGTTCACCACGGCGGGCACATGAATGGAGCAGGCGTTGATCTCCTCGCTCTCGTCGAGCTCGGGGAGCAGACCGCGGACCTTGAGCGTCTTTGTGCCGATGGTCGCAATATCCATGAGCGTCTGCGGGCGCTTGGCAGCCCTCTCCGCGCCGTAGACCTCCTCGCGCGCAGCAAGATAGCGCGCGTAGGCGCCCTTGACGGCGTCATCGTCGATCGTGATCTCGTCAAGATGCGTGGAGAAGGTCGTGTGGCGGCAGTGGTCGGACCAGTAGGTGTCGACCACGCGCAGCTCGGTCACGGTGGGGTCGCGGCGCTCGGTCTCGCGGAAATAGTCTTGCAGCGCCTTGAGGTCGGCAATATCCATGGCAAGCCCCATAGAGGAGAGCAGTGCGGAGAGCGCGGCCTCGTCCATGGCGGTGAAGCCCTCGACGGACGAAACGCACTTCGGCTCGGCAAGCTCCTCGGCGAGCGTTTCGGGCTTTTTAAGGCTCGCCTCGCGGCTTTCGACGGGGTTGATGACATAACGCTTGACCGCCTCGACATCGGCATCCGTCAGCATCCCATAGAGCGCGTAGACCTTCGCCGTGCGGATGCGCGGGCGCTCGCCTTGGCTCAGAAGCTGGATGCACTGCGACGCGCTGTCCGCGCGCTGGTCGAACTGACCGGGCAGGGGCTCGACGGCAAAGACCGCGCAGGCGTCCTGCGTGTCCGCCGCGTCGGACACAAGGTCCAGCGGCGGCTCGGAGAACACGCTCCTGCAGGCATTTTCAAAGAGAGGGGCCTCGATCCCCTCTACATCATAGCGGTTCCAGATACGCGCGGCGCGCAGGCCCTGCACGCCGAGAAAATCGCGGCAGTCCGTCAGCAGCGCCTCGCACTCGGGCGCGAGACCTTGCCGCTTTTCCACATAGGTCCGAAATACCATTTTATCCTCGCTCCTCCCGCGCCGCGAGCGCGGCGCTGCCGATGTCGCTGCGGCAGTATTTGTTGGCAAAATCTACGCCCTCCGCCAGATGGTACGCGTCCTCGACAGCGGCCCTCAGTGTGGGGGCGACAGCGGTGACGCCGAGCACGCGTCCGCCTGCGGTCAGGAGCGTATCGCTGTCCTTTTTCGCGCCCGCGACATAGCAGTGCGCGGCGGCCTCTTCGCTCATTGTGATGGGGAAGCCGCTCTCATACTTTTGGGGGTAGCCCTCGGACGCGAGCACGACACAGCAGGCAGAATCAGTCGAAAATTCCACGCTCACATCCGCGAGCGTACCGTTCGTCGTCGCCTGCATGACGGTGAGCAGGTCGCTTTTGAGCAGCGGCAGCAACGCCTGCGTTTCGGGGTCGCCGAAGCGGCAGTTGTACTCCACGACCTTCGGGCCGCTCTTGGTGAGCATCAGCCCGAAATAGAGGCAGCCGCGGAAGGGGCGGCCCTCGGCGCGCATCGCGCGGATCGTCGGCAGGAAAATATTCTCCATGCACTCCGCCGCAATTTCCTTTGTATAGTACGCGTTCGGCGCGACCGCGCCCATGCCGCCGGTATTGGGGCCTTTGTCACCGTCGAGCGCGCGCTTGTGGTCCATGGAGGAGACCATCGGCACGAGCGTTTCGCCGTCGGTGAAGCTCAGCACCGAGACTTCGGGACCCTCCATATATTCCTCGATGACGACGCGCGCGCCGCTCTGACCGAAGGTCTTATCCTCGATCATCGCGCGCACGGCGGCCTTCGCCTCCTCAACTGTCTGCGCGACGACGACGCCCTTGCCGAGCGCGAGGCCGTCCGCCTTGACGACGATGGGCGCACCCTCGGCGTCGATGTAGGCACAGGCGGAGGGCGCGTCGGTAAAGACGCGGTATTTTGCGGTGGGAATGTTGTATTTTTGCATCAAGTCCTTTGCAAACGCCTTGCTCGCCTCGATGACGGCGGCCTTTTTGTCAGGGCCGAAGCAGGGGATGCCCGCCTCGCTCAGCGCGTCGACCGCGCCGAGGGCAAGGGGGTCGTCGGGCGCGACGACGGCATAATCAATGCCGTGCGCCTTGGCAAATTCGACCTGCGCGGGGATGTCCTTCGCACCGATCTCACTGACGCAGACCGCGTCGGCGGCGATGCCGCCGTTGCCGGGCAGACAGTAAATTTTCTCGACCGCGGGGTTTTCCTTCAGCTTTTTAATGATGGCGTGTTCGCGGCCGCCGCCGCCGATGACCATGAGCTTCATGGAGAAATTCCTCCTTGCTTAATGATGGAACAGGCGCATACCCGTGAACGCCATAGTGATGCCGTATCTGTTTGCCGTCTCGATGACATTGTCGTCGCGGATCGAGCCGCCCGGCTCGACGATGTAGGAAGCGCCGCTCTTGCGCGCGCGCTCGACATTGTCGCCGAAGGGGAAAAAGGCGTCCGAGCCGACGGTCACGCCGCGCTGCTGTGCAAGCCAAGCGCGCTTTTCCTCGCCCGTGAGCGCCTCGGGGCGCTCCTGAAAGACGCGCTGCCACGCGCCGTCGGCAAGCACATCGTCGCACTCGTCGGAGAGGTAGACATCGATAGCGTTGTCGCGGTCGGGACGGCGGATGTCGTCCACGAACGAGAGGGCGAGCACCTTCGGATGGCGGCGGAGATACCAGTTGTCCGCCTTCTGTCCCGCAAGTCGGGTGCAGTGGATGCGGCTTTGCTGGCCCGCGCCCACGCCGATGGCTTGACCGTCTTTCACATAGCAGACGGAGTTGGACTGGGTGTATTTGAGCGTGATGAGGGCAAGGAGCATATCGCGCTTTGCGCCCTCGGGCAGGTCTTTATTTTCGGTGACGATGTTCGTGAGCAGGCTCTCATCGATTTTGCAGTCGTTGTGCCCCTGCTCAAAGGTGATGCCGAAAACATCCTTCTGCTCCAGCGGCGCGGGAGTGTAGGCGGGGTCGATCTGCACGATGTTGTATTTGCCGCCCTTTTTCGTCTTTAAGATGGCAAGCGCCTCGTCGCTGTAAGCAGGGGCGATGATGCCGTCGGAAACCTCGTTTTTCAGATACGCGGCGGTGGCGGCGTCGCACTCGTCGGAGAGTGCCGCCCAGTCGCCGTAGGAGCAGAGGCGGTCCGCGCCGCGGGCGCGGATGTAGGCACAGGCGATGGGGGAGAGCGCCGCGCCGGGCGCGACGAAATAGACCCTTTTGTCCACCTCGTCGAGCGGCAGGCCGAGCGCCGCGCCTGCGGGAGAGACATGCTTGAAGCTCGCCGCGGCGGGAAGGCCCGTCGCCTCCTTCAGCTCGCGCACGAGCTGCCACGAGCTGAAGGCGTCGAGCAGGTTGATGTAGCCGGGTTTGCCGTTGAGAACCGTAAAGGGAAGGGCTGCGCCGTTTTTCATGAAAACGCGCGCGGGCTTCTGGTTGGGGTTGCAGCCGTATTTGAGTTCCAGCTCGTTCATATCGTCCTCCTCAGTCGCCTAAGTTTTTGTTGAACAGCTTTACCTCGCCGTTCATGTTCGTATAAAGGGAGACCTTGTTGTCCGCGTTGAGCGCCGCCCAGACCTCCTCGGGAGAGGGGACGCTCACCTCCATCGGCTCGCCCGCAAAGGTGGGCAGGGGGGTTCCGTCCCCCTGATAGGTGCTGATGAAATAGCCCTTGCCCTCGTCGCAGCCTTCGTAGCAGAAGAACTCGCGCAGGCAGCGTCCATCCTTACGCTTGAGGATGGACAGCTCAAAGGAGCCGTCCTCGTGCATGATGGCGGAGATGCGCGGCGTCCAGTTCGGCTCGTCCGGCTCGTATTCGCGTGTCATGAGGCCGCGGCGAAAGTCGCCGTGCTGGCAGATGGTGTCGGTCTGGTCGCCGTTCGTCACGACGAGGTCGCGCCCCATCGTGCGCACGGGATGATAGATGATGAGGCTGGGGTCAGAGAGCTTGGCGGGGTCGTGCGCCTCGGTGCGGATGCCGTCCTCGGTCTTGACAAAGACGCGGTTGCGGCTGTTCTCGCTGCGCCCCATGATGAAATAATACACACAGCGGCGTCCGACAAGGATGCCGCGGCCGGGATAAGAGGTCGCCTTTAAAAACTCCAGAAAATCAGTCATTTTTCTGCTCCTTCTCTCTTACGATCTCTGCGCAGACGCGCTCTGCCGCAAGCGGCAGCAACTGCCATTCCGCCTGCTCCATCACACGCCGCTGTATCGTTTCGGGGGTGTCGCTCGGCGCGATCTCCACCGCCTTTTGCAGCAGGATCTCGCCGCCGTCGGGAATTTCGTTGACAAAGTGTACCGTCGCGCCCGTGACCTTCACGCCGCGCGCGAGCGCGGCCTCGTGTACCCTCAAGCCATACATCCCCTTGCCGCAGAAGGCGGGGATCAGGGACGGATGGACATTCAGAATGCGCCGCGGCCACTGCCTCGTGAACGCCGCGCTGAGGATGAACGTAAAGCCTGCGAGGAGAATGAGGTCGATCTTCTGCTCGCGCAGCAGTGCGGAAAGCTCGTTTTCAAACGGCTTCTGCCCGCAGGCGGGCGAGAGCATGTGTGCCGCAACACCCGCGTTTTCCGCCCGCGTGAGCGCATAGGCCCCCGCGCGGGAAGAAACGACCAGCACGATCTCGCCGTGCGGCATTTTTCCGTCGCGCTGCGCGTCGAGCAGCGCCTGCAAATTCGTGCCGCCGCCGGAGACCAGCACGGCGATGCGGGCGCGTGTCAGCATAGCGCCACCTTTTCCTCGCCCGATACGATCTCACCGATGACGCCCGCTTCCTGACCGAGAGAATGCAGCGCGGCGAGCGCCTTATCGGCGCTGTCTCTTGCAGCGACGAGCACCATGCCCGTGCCCATGTTGAAGGTGTTGAACATATCGCGCTCCGAGATGCCGCCCATGCGCGCGAGCAGGGGGAAGATGGGCGGGATGTGCAGCGCTTTCTTCTCGATCTTCGCGCACAGGCCGTCGGGAATGCAGCGCGGAATGTTCTCATAAAAGCCGCCGCCAGTGATGTGGCTGATGCCGCGGACATCGGCGGCCTCAACGGCCGCTAACACAGGACGGACATAGATCTTCGTCGGGCGTAGCAGCTCCTCGCCGAGCTCGCAGCCCAGCTCGCCGTAATACTGCCCGAGGTCGGCGTTCTCCACATCGAACACCTTGCGCACGAGCGAGTAGCCGTTGGAGTGCAGTCCGCTGGAGGGCAGCCCGATGACCACATCCCCCGGCTGCATTTTGTTCTTGTCCAGAATTTTGTCACGGTCCACGACGCCCACGGCAAAGCCCGCAAGGTCATAGTCGTCCGGCTTCATCGTGCCGGGGTGCTCAGCAGTCTCGCCGCCGATGAGCGCGCAGCCCGCGCGCACACAGCCCTCGGATACGCCCGAGACCAGCGACACGACCTTTTCCGGGATGTTCTTGCCGATGGCGATGTAGTCGAGGAAGAACAGCGGCTTCGCCCCGCAGCAGATAATGTCGTTGACGCACATCGCCACGCAGTCGATGCCGACGGTGTTGTGACGATCCATGAGCTGCGCGATGCGCTGTTTGGTGCCCACGCCGTCCGTGCCGGAGACCAGCACAGGCTTTTCAAGCCCGTGCAGGTCCAGCGAGAAAAGCCCGCCGAAGCCGCCGAGATCGGAGATCACATCGGCTGTGAGCGTGCGCTGTACATAGCGGTTCATCATTTTTACGCCCTGATAGCCCGCCTCGATGTCAACGCCGGCGGCCGCGTATGCTTTCGAGTGAGAGATGCCCATAATGTCATTCCTTTCCGGTCCAGCAGTAGGTGCAGACCTTGTCCCTGTCAAGACCGATCGCCTCCAGCAGCCCGTCAAGGGACTGATAGGAGAGTGAATCAAAGCCGAACTGTGCGCAGATCTCGTGCAGCAGGCATTTTCCGCGCTCGGTGCGGCTGTCGGCGTATTCCTCCAGATGCTTTTGGCCCTCGTTGCCCTCCAGCTCCTGCACCATGCGGCGCGCGAGCAGGTCCATGGCGCTGTTGCCGCGCGAAAAGTTCAGGTAGCGGCAGGGGTACATGATGGGCGGGCAGGCCGAGCGCATATGGACCTCCGCCGCGCCGGTGCTGTATAAAAAATCCACGGTCTCGCGCAGCTGCGTGCCGCGCACGATGGAGTCATCCACAAACAGCAGTTTCTTTCCCTCGATCAGCTCCGGCACGGGGATCTGCTTCATGCGCGCCACTCTGCTGCGCACCTGCTGATCCTCCGGCATGAAGGAGCGCGGCCAGGTCGGGGTGTATTTCACAAAGGGACGCGCAAGGGGCTTGCCGCTGTGGTTGGCATAGCCCATGGCGTGCGGCACGCCGGAATCCGGCACGCCGGCGACGAAATCCACCTCGGGCACGCCGCCGCGCTCCGCCTCATCCCGCGCCATGATCGCGCCGTTGCGGTAGCGCATCAGCTCCACATTCACACCCTCGTAGTTAGAGTTCGGGTAGCCGTAATAGGTCCACAAAAAGGCGCAGATCTTCATCTGCTTCCCTGCGGGAGAGAGTGTTTGGAAGCCCTTGGCGTTCAGCCGGACGATCTCCCGCGGCCCCAGCTCATAGGCGTCCTGATAGTCGAGCTTATGATAGGCGAAGGACTCGAACGATACGCAGTAGCCGTCCTCGCGCTGTCCGATCAGCACAGGGAGGCGTCCCATGCTGTCACGCGCGGCGATCAGCTCTCCTTCCTCGGTCAAAATCAGGATCGTCATGGAGCCGTCGATGACCTCCTGCGCGTGGAGGATGCCGGAGACAAGGTCGTTTTCCTGATTGATGAGCGCGGCGGTCAGCTCGGTGACATTCACGCGGCCGCTGCTCAGCGTCAGAAATTGCTGGCCCTTGTCGGAGAGATAAGTCTTCACCAGCTCGTCAGTGTTGTTGATGATGCCGACCGTCACGATGGCGTACAGGCCCAGATGGGAGCGCACGAGCAGCGGCTGAGGGTCGCTGTCGCTGATGCAGCCGAGCCCCGCGTGGCCGCGGAAGTCCGCGAGGTCCCGCTCAAACTTCGTCCGAAAGGGCGTATTTTCAATGTTGTGTATTTGGCGCTGGAAGCCCTCCTTCTTGTCAAAGAGCACCATTCCGCCGCGGCGCGTGCCGAGGTGAGAATGATAGTCCGTGCCGAAGAAGACATCCAGCGCGACATCGCGGTCCGAGACCGCGCCGAAAAAGCCCCCCATTACGCAAAGAACAGCTCGGAGAGCGTCATGGGGTCGATGTACTTTCCGTCCCGATAGACGCGCATATTGCCGGAGGAGATCTCGTCGATCAGCATCACGCTGCCATCCGGCGCGTAGCCGTACTCGAACTTGATGTCATAGAGGACAAGGCCCTTTTCGCGCAGGTCGTCCGCGACGATCTCGGTGATCTTCTGCGTCATGGCCTTGATGTCGTCATACTGCTGCTCGGTCATCACGCCCAGCGCCACAAGGCCGTCCTTCGTCACCAGCGGATCGCCCAGCGCGTCATTTTTGAAGGTCGTCTCCACATAGGCGGGCAGGTCGGCGCCCTCTTCAATGTACTCACCGTAGCGGCGGCGGAAGCTCCCCACCGCCTTGAGGCGGCAGATGACCTCCAGCCCGTGGCCGAAGACTTTCGCGGGCAGGACCTCCATCGTGGTCTCCTTCAGATCCGCGGAGACATAGTGCGTGCGGATGCCGGCGGCGTTGATCTTTTCAAAAAAGTGCTTGGTCATGCGTAGGTTGACATTGCCCACGCCCTCGATGGTCAGGCCCACGCTGTTCTCGCCGGGGTCAAACACGCCGTCCTTGCCCGTGCAGTCATCCTTGAACCTGAGCAGGTAGTTGCCGTTGTCCAGTGCGAATACATTCTTGGTCTTTCCGGTATATACGAGTTTCATTGCTTTCAGCTCTCCTTTTATTTCTTGAAGTGTACTCCTTATTTACTGATAAAGCGCCCGAACCTCTTCGTCCGCGCGCAGCACGGCGTCCCGTTCCCGCGTCCGCGCCTCGTCCAGCTTTTGGACGAGCTCCGCGTCGGAGACCGCCATGATCTGCACCGCCAGCAGCGCGGCGTTCTTCCCGCCGTCCACCGCCACCGTCGCCACAGGGATGCCGCTCGGCATCTGCACGGTGGAGAGCAGTGCGTCCATGCCGTCAAGCTTCGTCCCGCTGCACGGCACGCCGATCACCGGCAGCGTGGTGTTTGCCGCCATCGCGCCGGCAAGATGCGCCGCCATGCCGGCGAACGCGAGGATAACAGAAAATCCGCCCTCCCGAGCCGACGCGGCAAATTCCCTTGCCTCATTCGGACAGCGGTGAGCGGATAATACGCGCACTTCCATCTGGACGCCGTAGTCTCGCAATACGCCTACGGCCTTCTCCGCGACGGGCAGATCACTCTTGCTGCCCATAACGATCGCAACCTTTCTCATTTGCGTTCCCTCCTTCAAACATAAAAATAGGCGCTCCGCTGCCCTTTGCAGTTGGAGTGCCCGGACGGTCGGCCTCTGAAACGCGCCGCCTCAGAGCAATGCTCCCTGCTCCCCCCGTGGTAGCCCACATTCCGTCAGTTACAAGGGGCTCAACTTGAATTCAGTGTACCATACGCCCTGCTTTTCGTCCATTCCACAAAAAGGAGAAAGAAGATAGAAAATCTTAGCTATATTTGTATCGTTATGACAATTCATAAGATACGCTTATATCGCGTCTTGAGAAAACTTATCGCCGAAAAACCATTTTTTTGTCTTGACAAGGCGATCCTCGCGTGGTATTCTATCAAAAACTTGAGGAAAGAGAGGCGATAGTCGTGACCGTGGTTTTGAAGGGTGCGCAGGTGTTCCACCGAGGTGCTTTCAGCGGCGGTGATGTTTCCGTTTCCTTTGGGGATCGTGTTTTTTGCAAGGATATTGTTTTTCCTTCGTCCCTGAATGTTTCTTCCTTTACCATATTACCCGGTTTCGTTGATGTGCATGTGCATCTTCGGGAGCCGGGTTTTTCTTATAAGGAGACCATCCGCACCGGCTCTTTAGCGGCGGCCCACGGCGGCTATACCGCCGTGGGTGCCATGCCGAATCTGAACCCTGTGCCGGACAGCATGGAGACGCTGCAAATGGAGCTGGACGCCATTCAAAAAGACGCCGTGATCCGCGTTCTGCCCTACGGGGCCATCACGAAAGGCGAGCAGGGCAGGGAACTGGCGGACTTGGACGCCATGGCCCCCTATGTGGTGGCTTTCTCCGACGACGGAAAGGGCGTTCAGGATCGTGATATGATGCGCCGCGCCATGCTGGAGGCCAAGCGCCTCGGCAAGCTGATCGTGGCCCACTGCGAGGACAATTCTCTGCTGCGGGGCGGCTACATCCACGACGGCGCTTATGCCCGCGCCCACGGACATCGGGGTATCTGCTCCGAGAGCGAGTGGCGGCCCATCCAGCGGGATCTGGAACTGGTGCGGGAGACAGGCTGCGGCTATCACGTCTGCCACATCTCCACCAAGGAGAGCGTCGCACTCATCCGCAAGGCCAAGGCCGAGGGCCTGAATGTCACCTGCGAGACCGGCCCCCACTACCTGCTGCTGGACGATTCCTGCTTGCAGGAGGACGGCCGTTTCAAAATGAACCCGCCCCTCCGGGACAAGGCGGATCGGGAAGCCCTGTTGGAGGGTTTGGCGGACGGAACCATCGACATGATCGCCACGGATCACGCCCCCCACAGCGCCGAGGAAAAGGGCGGGGGACTGGAAAAAAGCGCCATGGGCATCGTGGGACTGGAAACGGCCTTCCCGCTGCTCTATACGTATTTGGTAAAGCCCGGCGTCATTTCCTTTGCCCGCTTGATGGAACTGCTCCATGACGCGCCCTGCCGCCGCTTCGGCATTGCGCCAGCCACCGGCTTTACCGTGTTTGATTTGAACCGTACCTATCCGATCGACCCCGCTGAATTTCTGTCCATGGGCCGGGCCACGCCCTTTGCGGGCTGGAGTGTACAGGGCCGCTGCCTGCTGACAGCCATGGAGGGGCGGGCGGTCTGGTATGATAAGACCTTGCTGGAGGGGGAGGATGCCGAATGAAGGAGACACTGCTGACTGTTTTGGAAAATACCCGGCTGGCAGACGGCATCTACCGTCTGCGGCTGGCGGGGGACACCTCTGCCATCACCGCACCGGGGCAGTTCGTGAATTTGAAGCTCTCAGGTTTTTTCCTCCGCCGCCCCATCTCCGTGTGCGATTGGGAGAACGGGGAAGTGACCCTGATTTATAAGGTTTTGGGCCATGGCACCGAGGCCATGACGGGCATGGCTGTCGGCACGGCGCTGGATGTGCTGACGGGCCTTGGCAACGGCTTTGACTTGTCCCGCAGTGGGGAACACCCCCTGCTGGTGGGCGGCGGCGTGGGTATCCCGCCGCTGTATGGCCTTGCCAAGCGGCTGACTGCACAAGGTAAGCGCGTCACCGCCGTGCTGGGCTTTAACCGAAAATCCGAGTTTTTTTTAGCGGAGGAATTTCGGGCGCTGGGTGCGGAGGTCGTCATCGCCACCGCCGATGGCAGCGTCGGTCTCAAGGGCCTTGTGACCGACGGCATGGCCGCCGTGTCCGACTATACCTATCTCTACACCTGCGGCCCGGAGCCGATGCTCAAGGCGGTGTACGCTGATTGCAAGACCTCCGGCCAGTTCAGCTTTGAGGAGCGGATGGGCTGCGGCTTCGGCGCCTGCATGGGCTGCTCCTGCGAGACGAAATACGGCAATAAGCGCATCTGTAAGGATGGCCCCGTGCTGGAAAAGGAGGAGATCGTATGGTGAACACAAAAGTGACCCTCTGCGGCATTGAGATGGACAACCCCATCATCCCCGCCAGCGGCACCTTCGGCTTTGGCTATGAGTTCGCGGAGCTGTACGACATCAATATGCTGGGTACCTTCTCCTTCAAGGGTACGACCCGGGAGCCCCGCTTCGGCAACCCCACGCCCCGCATCGCGGAGTACGCCGGCGGCCTGCTGAACGCGGTGGGTCTGCAAAACCCCGGCGTGGACGCGGTGATCGCAACGGAATTGCCAAAGCTCAAGCAGGTATTTCACAAGCCGGTGATGGCGAATGTCAGCGGCTTTTCCGCGGCGGAATACGCCGAGGTCTGCGAGAAGTTAGACGCGCAGGAGCAGGTGGGCTGGCTGGAGGTCAATATCTCCTGCCCCAACGTCCACGGCGGCGGCGCGGCCTTCGGCGCGGACCCCAAGTCCGCCGCCGAGGTGACGAAGGCTGTTCGGACGGTGACGAAAAAGCCCATCATTTTGAAGTTGTCCCCCACGGCGGCTGATATTGCCGCCGTTGCCAGAGCCTGCGAGGACGCGGGGGCTGACGGCGTGAGCCTGATCAACACCCTGCCGGGAATGCGCATCGACCTGAAACGCCGCCGTCCGCTGCTGGCCAACACCACTGGCGGTATGTCCGGCCCGGGAATGCTCCCGCTGGCGGTGCGGATGGTGTATCAGGTCTACGAGGCCGTTTCCATCCCCATCGTGGGTATGGGCGGCGTCACCACGGCGGAGGACGTTATCGAGCTGATGCTGGCGGGCGCCACTGCCATCGGCGTGGGCGCGGCGAACCTTGTGGAGCCGTATGCCTGCAAGACCATCATTGAAAATCTGCCTGCCGTGATGGAACGATACGGCATGGAAAATCTGACGGAGATCATAGGAGGAGCACATCATGGGTAAGGACGTTATCGTTGCGCTGGACTTCGACAGCAAGGAAAAGACACTGGCCTTTTTAGACCGTTTCACCGAGGAAAAGCCCTTTGTGAAGATCGGCATGGAGCTGTTTTACGCCGAAGGCCCCTCCATCGTGCGGGAGATCCGGGCCCGAGGCCACAAGATCTTCCTGGATCTGAAGCTGCATGACATTCCCAACACCGTGAAAAAGGCCATGGCGGCATTGTCTGCGCTGGATGTGGACATCGTGAACCTCCACGCCGCCGGTACCGCCGCCATGATGACCGCCGCGCTGGAGGGTCTGACGCGCCCCGACGGTACTCGGCCGCTGCTCATCGCCGTGACGCAGCTGACCTCAACGGATCAGGAGAGTATGGAGCGAGAGCTGCTGATTCATGTGCCGATGGAAAAGGTCGTGCTGCACCATGCCGAAAACGCCGCTGCGGCGGGGCTTGACGGCGTGGTCTGCTCACCGATGGAGGCAGGCGTTGTCCATGAGCGCTGCGGCAAGGACTTCCTCACCGTGACCCCCGGTGTGCGCTTTGCCGACGGGGACGCGGGCGACCAGAAACGGGTCACCACGCCGGCCAAGGCCAAAGAACTTGGCTCCGACTACATCGTGGTGGGCCGTCCCATCACCCAGGCGGAGGACCCCGTGGCTGCCTACCGCCGCTGCCGAGAGGAGTTCGTGGGCTGATGCGCTGGGATACGGTCCTTTTTGATCTGGACGGAACGGTGACGGATTCGCAGGAGGGCATTGTGAACTCGGTGTCCTATGCGTTGAAGCGTCTTGGCCGGGGGGTCCCCTCTCCAGACATGCTGACCACTTTTGTCGGTCCGCCTCTCCACGAAAGCTTCCCTGCGCTCTGCGGGATGAATGAAGAGGAAACAGAGCGGGCGATCCGCGAGTTCCGCATTTATTTTGAACGCTACGGTTGGGCGGAAAACGCCCCTTATGCCGGAATGGCCGAGTTGCTTGCAAGCCTGTGCGCAGCGGGACTGCGGCTGGTGATTGCAACGTCGAAGCCGGAGGAATTTGCGCGGAGAGTTTTGCGGCATTTTGAGCTGGCGCAGTATTTTGACGACATCTGCGGCTCCCGTCTGGAGGATAAGTCCAGCGCGGACAAGGCGAGCGTCGTGCGCACGGCGCTCATGCGCGCCGATGTGACGGGACACGCCGTCATGGTCGGCGACCGCCGCCACGACATATACGGGGCGCACGCCAACGGCCTTGAGGCAATCGGCGTACTCTACGGCTACGGCAGCCGCGAGGAGCTGACCGCCGCCGGAGCGGAGCATCTTGCCGCCGATCTCAACGAGCTGAAAGCAATTCTGCTTCAGGAATAAAAAACAACGGGAGGAACATGGATATGGACATCAGCAGCAGGGTCGCTCAAGGCCTGCTCTCCATCGGCGCGGTCTTTCTGCGCCCGCAGGAGCCGTTTACCTGGGCGAGCGGCATCAAAAGCCCGATCTATTGCGATAACCGCCTCATTCTCACCGCCCCCGCCGTGCGTGAGACAGTCGAGCGTGCCATTGCGGACACGGTACACCGTGAGTTTCCGCAGGCGGAGGTTTTGATGGGCACCGCCACGGCGGGCATCGCCCACGCCGCCATCGCCGCGCATCTGCTCGGCCTGCCCATGGGCTATGTGCGCTCGGGCAGCAAGGACCACGGCAGAAAAAATCAGATTGAGGGCAGGCTTGAGGCGGGGCAGAGGGTCGTCGTGATCGAGGACCTCATCTCCACCGGCGGCAGTGTGCTGGATACGGTCGCGGCGCTGCGCGAGGCAGGCGCCGAGGTGCTGGGCGTCGTGAGCATCTTCACCTACGGCATGAAAAAGGGCGTTGAGCGCATGGTCGAGGCGAAGGTCAAGAGCGTGAGCCTGACAAATCTGGATACCATCGCCCGCGTGGGCGCAGAGGAGCATTACATCACCGAGGCGGACGTTGCGCGGCTGCTGGCCTTCCGCGATGACCCCGCCGACGAAAGCTGGATCAAAAAAGGAGGAACAAACTGATATGAAAAGCCTGATCGATATTCTGGAGCTCTCCGAGCAGGAGATCATGGAGCTGGTGAATACCGCCTGCGACATCATCGACCACCCCGCCGAATACGCGCACAAGTGCGACGGCAGAATCCTCGCGACCCTCTTCTTCGAGCCCTCCACCCGCACCCGTCTGAGCTTTGAGAGCGCGATGCTCTCCCTCGGCGGGCAGGTGCTCGGCTTCTCGGAGGCGAAAAGCTCGTCCGCCGCCAAGGGCGAGAGCGTGGCGGACACGATCCGCACCGTGAGCTGCTACAGCGACATCATCGCCATGCGCCATCCCAAGGAGGGCGCGCCGCTGGTCGCCTCCATGCACTCGCTCGTGCCCGTCATCAACGCCGGCGACGGCGGCCACAACCACCCCACGCAGACGCTGACCGACCTTCTGACCATCCACCGCGAGATGGGGCGCTTTGAAAACCTCACGGTGGGTCTCTGCGGCGACCTCAAATTCGGCCGCACGGTACACTCCCTCGTCGCCGCGATGAGCCGTTACACCGGCATCCGCTTCGTGCTCATCTCCCCCGAGGAGCTCAAGCTGCCGCGCTATGTCAAGGAGCAGTACATCAAGGCCAAGAACATCCCTTACACGCAGTCCACCGACCTCGAGACCGTCATGCCGGAGCTGGACATCCTCTACATGACGCGCGTGCAGCGCGAGCGCTTCTTCAACGAGGAAGACTATCTGCGCCTCAAGGACAGCTACATCCTCACGTCCGACAAGCTCAGGGGCGCGAAGGAGTCTCTTCGCATCCTGCATCCGCTGCCGCGTGTGAACGAAATCTCCGTCGCCGTGGACGACGACCCGCGCGCGTGCTACTTCAAGCAGGTGCAGTACGGCAAGTACATCCGCATGGCGCTGATCCTCAAGCTGTTGGAAATCAAGTGAGAAAGGAAGTGCGACACAATGATCATTGACTCTATTCAAAACGGCATCGTCATCGACCACATCACCGCGGGAAAATCCATGGAGCTCTATCAGATCCTCGGCCTCGATCAGCTTGACTGCACGGTGGCCATCCTCAAAAACGTTACGAGCGGCAAGCTCGGCTGCAAGGACATCATCAAGATCGACCGCGAAATGGACCTTGACTGGGACCTGATCGGCTACGTCGATCCAAGCATCACCGTCAACATCATCCGCGACGGGAAACTTGTGGAAAAGCGCACGCTCAAGCTGCCTGAGCGCATCCGTGGCGTGCTCAAGTGCAAAAACCCGCGCTGCATCACCTCCGTTGAGCAGGAGCTGCCGCAGGAGTTTGTGCTAACGGATCGTGAAAAGCGCGTTTACCGCTGCCGCTACTGCGAAACGCAGGCGGGTAAATAGGCTTTTGTAAGGCAGAAGTCGAGAAGATCCTGCTTGCAGAGAAGTATGCAGAATCAGACAAGCCTCGACACACAGGGAGCCTCCTCTCAGCACGCTGTACTGTCCGGGCGCAAAGCCGAAGGCTTCAGATGCACCATGGAGGATGCTCGGCATATCATCACAATAGAGAGAATCTTCGGATACCCTCTATTGCAGCGATGCAGGAACAATGAAAGCTCTTTATCAATTAGGACATGGCGATGAAGGGCCCGGAGCATGTTCTTCTGTTTTGCACTGTAATCATGGCAGAGAGACGTAAGGAATATCCCCGGCCAAGCCGGGGATATTCCTTTTGCAGCTGCCAGACAGCATTTCTACTATAACAGGGAGATTTCTTTTCCCACAATAGTCTCAGCCTGCTCCCGCCTCTTTCGATACTCCTCCAGATACCGGTCCAGACAGACCTTGTTGACGGTAGCCGAGATCGTGCTGCGCAGGAGATCCTTGGCATCAGACTCGGTTTCACCAAGTCCCTCCACTGCAGGAGCGACACCAAACGCTGCGCCGAGCATATTCTCAAACTCATCGCAGAAGTAGTCATAGGCGGTCTGAAGGGGATAGCACTCCTCCTGTATGCTAAACATCAGTCGAAGCCCCTCCAAAGGAACAACAGGCTTGACCACCGCGATGAACAGAAGCCGCGCAAGATGTTCGGCTGTATACAGCTTTTTTTGAGGGGCAGGAACCAGCTTCTGCTTGACATAGTTGCTCACCATGGATCCAGTCAGTTCAGGCTCTCCTAACGGTGCCAACCGGGCGTTGATATAGCGCACCACCTGCTCCAGATACAGTCCGACCTCCGGGATCTGTGCATAGCGCGGCAGACGGAAGGCCGCGATGTCCGCCGTGATTCTGTTTTGCATTTCTTTTTCCATATTGTTATTATAAGCGTTTCCTCTGCAAAGTTCAACGGCTTTGCGAAATATTTTTAACAGTTTATTAAAAGCTGTTGACGAAGAAATAAAAAACTGATAAACTGCATCCATCCCTTACCGGAACCGAACGACACTTTTTCAGTTGGAGGTCATCTTATGGATCAGATCCGCATTGCCGCAGACTCAAGCTGCGACCTGCTTACCATGGACGGCGTGGACTTTGTCAGCGTTCCGCTCACCGTCCGTACTGCTGTGGAGGAATTTCGCGATGACGCCGCGCTCGATGTCGATGCGATGGTCACAACACTTCGCGGCACGAAGGGCCGCACCTTCAGCGCCTGCCCGAACATCGCGGACTGGGAGTCCGCCTTTGGCGAAAGCGGCGATGTACTCGCATTCACCATTACAAGCAGCCTTTCGGGCAGCTGCAGCGCGGCACTTGCCGCAAAGAAACGCTGCGAGGAGCAGAATCCCTCTCGCCGCATTTTTGTGGTGGACACGCTGTCCGCCGGTCCGGAGATCGCCCTGCTCATCGAAAAGTCAGCCGCCGAACTGCGCTCCGGCAAGAGCTTCGAGGAGGTCTGCACAGCCGTACAGCAGTATCAGCGCCGTACCCATCTGCTCTTTGCGCTGGAATCCATGCACAATCTCGCCCAGAACGGACGAATCAGCAAGCTGGCAGCAACGATGGCCGGTGTTCTCGGCATCCGCGCCGTTGGGCAGGCCAGCGAGGAGGGCACGCTTGAGATGCTCGGCAAATGTCGGGGCGCTCGAAAAACGCAGGAGCTCCTGTTGAGTGAAATGGTGCGGCTTGGCTACAGGGGCGGCAGCGTCCGCATCGGGCATTGCCGGAACGCGACATTTGCATTGGAGCTCTGCACCGAGATCCGGCGGCGATTTCCGGGGGCAGAGGTGAAAAGCCATCCGCTACGTGGGCTGTGCAGCTACTATGCAGAACACGGCGGGATTATGCTGGGCTTTGAGTCATGAAACGAAGGTCTCGGACAGGAAGGCGCTGCTGCATCTTGCGGTACGCATTCTGACACTGCCGCCCATCGTCATCGGGGTAACGCTGCTTCTGATGTACGCTCCGACAGGGCTTCTGACGCGCAGGGAGCTGCTGCTGTGCGAGGTGTTCCTGCTGGTTATCCCCTTGGCGGCGTACCCGCTGCGGGAGATCTTCCACATTGGAAAGGACCGGCGCAGGGGGCAGCGCGGCACGGCGCTGGTATGCAGCGCCGTTGGGTATCTGTGCGGGTTTCTCTGATCAATGCTGACGCCATGCTCCTGGCTCGTCCATGTCCTGTTTCTCTCTTATGTCATTTCTATCGCGGCGCTGTTGCTGCTCAACGTGGGCTTTGGCCTTCGCGCAAGCGGACACGCCTGCATCACAACAGCTCCGGCGTTTCTGTTGACATGGAAGCTGCATCCGCTTTTTGCTATACCGTCCGTTCTGCTGATCGCAGCAGTGTACCGCTCCTCCCTAAAGCTGTCGCGCCATACCCTGCCGCAGCTTCTGGCCGGCTCGGCGGTCAGTCTGTTAGCCTGTGTGATCTCGATTATGGTTTATGGCGTCAGATAAAACGATACTGCGCCGCATCGCCGTTTCATTTGACGGTGGCGCGGCGCAGTCCTGTCTTTATTGCAGCTTCTTCAATCGCTGCTGTTCTGTTCTGCGTTATATTGATTCTTGAAAAACGCTACCACAACAGCGCCGGGGCCCGCATGGGTTCCGATCACACTTCCTATGGTCGTATAGCGAATTTCTTTCAGTTTTCCCTCCCAGATGTGACGGCTGTCTTCGATATACTTTAGCAGCAGCGCGTCAGAAATTCCACTGTAGCCCAGCAGAACCGGCCTGCTGAAATCAATGCCGCCGGCCTTGTCGATCTCCTGAACGAGCAGATTGTTCCCCATTTTGGAGCCGCGTGCTTTTCCCAGCAGGCGAATCTCGCCGTCAATAACGGAAAGCACGGGCTTGATATTCAGTACCCCTCCGGCGAATGCGGCTGTCTTTGAAATGCGGCCGCCCCGCTTGAGGTATTCGAGGGTATCTACCAGCGCCACAACAACGATTTTTTTCTTCTCTTTCTCCAGAGCATCCGCAATTTCCTCTGCGGACATTCCCGCGTCCAAAAGCCGGAACGCAAGCTCCGCCAAAATACCCGTTCCCATCGCTGCGCTTGTGCCGTCCACCACACAGATGTTTTCATATCCTGCCGCCGCGATCACGGCGCTTTGATACGTGCCGGAAAACTTCGACGCGAGGGTGATGACAACGGCGGCTTCTCCCTCCTGTTTTGCCTTTTCAAACTCTTCGATAAAGTCGCTCGGGGTCGCCTGACTGGTGGTGGGCATCACATCGCTTTCGACGAGCTTCTCGTAGAATGTTCTGTGGTCAATGGTTACGCCGTCGATGTATTCCTCCTGACCGAAATGAACGGTGAGAGGCACCGTATAGACCCGCGCCTTGATCTCGGGAACCAGATCTGTGGTGGAATCCACAATGATCCTTGTTTTCAATTTCTTCAAGCCTCCTGTTTCCCGCTGCTTTGGGCGATTGCGTTCAAGCTTCTGCTGATGGCGGAAAGGCTGCGGTAAAATGCCGCCCGTTCGTCCTCCGTGAGGGTACGGCTGACCGTATCGAGGACAGCGCCGATCTTCTCCGCGATCCTTTTGCCGACCTCCTGCCCTTTTTCGGTCAAGCGCAGAGGGTTTCTGTACCGTTTGACCCGGTCGGAATCCCGGACGATAAATCCGTTCGTTTCCAGATAGTCCAACGCACGGGAAATGGTCGCCTTATCCTCCTCGCAGTGCTCGCACAGCTCCGCCGAGGTCACGCCATCCAGAGAATATATGTAGTACAGACAGGACACATGGGCGCTTCGCAGATGATAGACGGCCATCTCCTGATTTTTTATCCTCCGTATGTCGCGGCTGATCCGGTTGATCAAAACCGTAAACGTCTCAAATCGCTCCTGCATGGCTGCGCTCCTCTCTCACGAATGCTTTTGTTGAAATCTAAACGGTCGGACTATACCACATGGTTGTTGAAATGTCAACAGAAGAGTTCCGCACAGCCCATACTCTTTGATTATAGCATCCCACGGCGCGGGGGGCTCGGCGCGGTTTTCGTGTTGTTCATCGAGCAGAAAAGCGGGCTGCCGAGAATACCGCAAAGCCCCGCCGGAATTGCTCCGGCGAGGCTTTGCCTTTGACCACATAAAATGCCACAGACAGGTGTGGAACACATGGGGGATGCGGGTCACAAAATGTCAGGATAAGATTTAAAATTGAGAGGAAACCGCTAAAAACGGCTAAAAAGTGCAGAAAAAATATTGCGGTAGCTCTTTGTTTATTGCGGCGCAATTTTTGCGCTGCCGGAGGCGTTCTTCTTTGGTTACAGCGGTGCGATTTTTGAACGGTCGAAAGTCTTTTTTCATTGACTGCGGTGACTCAAAATACGCTTGCCCTGCACCATTGATCACGCGAAGGTGATTGCCTCGATTTCCTTCCGAAACGGCCACAAGGCACCACCAAAATCCTTGGGACATCTGCGCTTGCGGGAACAAGGACACCAGCCGCTCCAAAAGTTTGCTCAAAAGGCGCCACAACCGCCTGCGTTGAACCCCCCGTCAACTGCCCGCACTGCGGGCAGAAGTGATTGGGCAGAGCGTCGGTTCCGACGCCAGCCCTTTATCCTGCTTTCTTTTTCGTCCTCGAAAAAGCCGTGAAAGGCGTAGAAAATGCAGTCATACCAACGTTTCCAACACGTTGGTCACACGGACTTCAACACCTCCGGCACAAACGGCCCACGTTTGCTTTCACTCCTAAAATTGAGTACACACTCGCCTGCGATCAAAGAATCGCACACAGCGGCTCACACGCCGAAACACGGGCGTTTCGGATGGGGGGTGGTATCACTACCCTCGGTGCGCTTTGCGTGTTGCCGAAACGCTGGATGGCCGCTTGTCAAAAAGGCTAATTTGCCGTTTTCTGAGGTCGGGTAGCCTTCATTGATTCCAGCGGTGCAACCATATGATTTCCTTTTCCTTGCAGATGCAGGAAGATCCGGTAGATTTGCATTATTTGATACACTCTCTATATTGGCATCGACAGCAGATATATCCCCGGTGACTGCATAGTCCTTCACAAACCGCGGCGCATACACAGATGCATATTGACAGGTATCGGGCGAAGTTGGTCAGAGATACAAGCATTGGAAGCTTGTGGACTGTGTCCTTTATGCTCAAAAATTTGAGTTTTCTTTACTTTCGGAATGATTTTGATTAAAATGACAAAAGGGCTTGACTTCGAGTAACTCGAACATATTATAATTCAAAACAGGAGACAGATCAGATGTATACAGTAAAGGAAGTGGCGCGGCTGCTTGGTGTATCTGTTCATACGGTGCGTTATTATGATGACAGAGGGTTGATTCCCGGCACCAAGAGAAATTCCGCAAATCAGCGATTGTTTGATGATATGGAAGTCGAATGGCTGTTTGTGAGCCTGACCTTGAAAAATACAGGTCTGTCTCTGAAAGATGTAAAACACTACATTGAACTATACGGGCAGGGTGATCCTACATTACCGGAACGGTACGAGATCATGAGAAGGCAAAAAGAAAAAACGATTCAGGAGATAGAAGAACTGAAGCTTCGATTGGCTGTACTTGACCGGAAGCTTGACCACTACGGAAAACTTCTCGAAGGCGAGGAGGATACATGGAGCCATGAATATATGCAGGAACTCATCCGGAAAGGAGCAAAACATGAGTAAAAAAGTATGGCTGGTAACAGGATGTTCCAAGGGACTTGGAAAAGCCCTGGTTGAGGAATTGATCGCGCAGGGATATCCTGTTGCGGGAACAAGCCGCAGCAAGGAAAGTCTGGAAAAATCCATCGGAGCGGAGAGCGATCTTTTTCTTCCTCTTTCCATGAATGTGAAAGAGGAGGCCGATGTGAAGAAAGCGATCGCTCAGGCAACAGAGAAATTCGGAAGGATCGATGTTGTGGTAAACAATGCCGGATTTACCCATCTTGCGACAATCGAGGAAATGAGCGACGCCGATGCACGGGAGGAATTTGACATCAATGTGTTCGGTACGCTGAATGTGATCCGCGGTGCGCTTCCGCAGATGCGGGCACAGGGTTCCGGGCATATCTTCAATGTCAGCAGCCTTGGCGCTTACAATGTAGGCCCACTGTCCGGTATTTACTGTGCTACCAAGCACGCTGTGAAAGCGATCTCCGAGACGCTTGCGCAGGAAGTGAAGGCGTTCGGTATCCATGTGACGGATGTGAAGCCCGGTTTCATGAAGACGGAGTTCTTCGGGTCTTCCCATAAGACCACAGCGCCGGAGGGTTCCCCGTATAAGCATCTGTATGATGAAAACATGAAATTCTATATGGGACAGAACGGAAATCAGGCGGGCGATCCGAAAAAGGCCGCAAAGCTTTACATTAAGGTCGCGGAGATGGATGCGCCATATGAAAGCCTTCCGATGGGAACCGACTGCTGTGATGGCATCCGGGATATCTGCGAAGGAACCGTCAAGCTGATGGAAAAGATGAGAAGTGTGGCAGAGACAACAAACTTTTAAGGAGGCGGCGCATTGAGTAAAATACTTTTGATCAACGGCAGCCCGAACGAGCATGGCTGCACGGATGCCGCCCTTCAGGAAATCGCCGGGGAACTGCGCAGGCAGGGTGTGGACAGTGAGCTGCTGTGGCTGAGAAAGAAACCAATGCCGGATTGTATCGCATGCTTTCAGTGTCAGAAAACAGGACAGTGCGTATTCTCGGATACCGTAAACGAGACCGCTGACCGTATGGATGCGTTCGACGGAATGATCGTTGGATCACCGGTATATTATGGCGGTCCAAACGGAAGGCTTACATCCTTTCTCGATAGGTTTTTCTTCTCGGTAGATAAAAAAATCGCCGGAAAACTGACGGCATCGGTCGTATCATGCAGAAGGGGCGGCGCTTCCGCATCCTTTGAAAGACTGAACCAGTATTTCCTGATGACCAATATGCATGTGGTAAGCTCGCAATATTGGAATCAGGTGCATGGCTATACGGCAGAAGACGCGAAGAGAGACCTGGAAGGAATGCAGACCATGAGGACGCTTGCACAAAATATGTCGTATCTTCTGAAAGCGCAGACAGCGGTGAACGACGCGGGCATCGGGAAGCCGGAATACGAAAAAACGGTATATACGAATTTCATGGATTAGACAGGTCGAAGGCGATCGCCAGAAAACCAAACTCTGCCATCTTCTGTGCGTACAGACCGGAGGACTGCCCCCTTCACCGTGCCAAACGGGCCACTGACGGCAACGGCGGGCAGCTTGCCTTCTGCGCCCTTCAGCGTGTACTCTATCAGTTTGTGCAATGTGGTTCCTTGACCCAGTTTTGACCCAGAATCCGAAAAAAACAGGCAGGGCTGGACGGAAACAATGGAAAATCCGCCGAGCGAATGGTGGTAAAAAGCACAAATCGGAGCCGAAATGACTCCGATTTGCCCTTGAGACAACCTCATAACCCGGAGGTCGGAGGTTCAAGTCCTCCCTCCGCAACCATATCAAGCGGATGTAACTGATTTCAGTTACATCCGCTTCCGTCTGTCAACGAGAACCCCTGCTTTCGCCGCATGAAAGCAGGGGTTCTCGTTGACAAGCACAAGGCTCCCCCTATGACAGGGGGAGCCTTTGATCAGCAGGGAAGGGAGCGGGCAAGCCCGCCGGGGCGGGTTACATAGCGGCGATGATCTCCACGATCTCCTGGCCGATGCGCTTCTGAGCCTCCACAGTGGCGGCGCCGATATGAGGCGTGCAGGACACCATGGGGTGACTGTACAGCGCCACGTTGCTGGCGGGCTCGTCGGCGTACACGTCCAGACCGGCGGCGCGGACCTTGCCGGACTCCAGAGCGGCCAGCAGGGCGGCCTCGTCCACGTTGGTGCCGCGGGAGGTGTTGATGACCACCACGCCATCCTTCATCTTGGCGATGTTCTCGGCGGAGATCAGAGCGCCGCCGTCCACAGCGGGAGCGTGGACAGAGATGAAGTCGGACTGGGCCAGCAGCTCATCCATCTCCACATAGGGGATGCCCAGCTGCTCGGAGATCACGGGCACCTGATAGATATCAAAGGCGATGACCTTCATGCCGATGGCCTTGGCCATCACGCCCAGGTGCTGGCCGATGCGGCCGAAGCCCACGATGCCCAGGGTCTTGCCCTGCAGCTCGATGCCCTTGCCATAGGCCTTCTTCTCCCACTTGCCCTCGCGCATGGTGTGTCCGGCGATGGACAGATACCGGGCGCAGGCGAACATATGACCCATGGCCAGCTCGGCCACGGACTGGGAGGAAGCGCGGGGGGTATTCTTCACGTCGATGCCGTTGGCCTTGGCATAGTCCACGTCGATGTTGTCCACACCCACGCCGCCGCGGATGATCAGCTTCAGCTTGCCGCCCTTGGCAGCGTCAATGTGCTCCTTGCGGACCTTGGTCTTGGAACGGACCACAGCCACGTCGAAATCCCGCAGAGCCGCGCCCAGCTGATCGGGCTCATAGAACTGCTCCACCACCTCATGGCCCTGCTCCCGCAGCTGCGCCATAGCGGTCTTATCCATACCGTCAGTAACCAGAATACGCATCGTAATAATCTCCTTCCATAATACGAAATGTTGTCGGATATAGGGGGCAGGGGGACACCGTCCCCCGTTTTGCGTGTTACTTGTGCTCTGCCTCGAACTTGGTCAGGAACTCCACCAGCGCCTGGGCACCCTCGATGGGCATGGCGTTGTACACGGAGGCCCGCAGACCGCCCACGGACTTATGGCCCTTCAGGTTGTCGAAGCCGGCCTCCTTGGAGGCGGCCACCACGGCGGCGTCCAGCTCCTTGTCGCCGGTGACGAAGGGGATGTTCATCAGGCTGCGGTCCTGGGGCACCACGGCGCCCTTGAACAGCTTGGAGGAATCCAGGAAGTCATAGATGACCTGGGCCTTGGCGATGTTGCGCTTTTCCATTTCCTCCAGACCGCCGATGCTCAGCAGATACTTGAACACCTTGCCGCAGCAGTAGATGGCCCAGCAGTTGGGGGTGTTGTACATGCTGTCGTTGTCGGCATGGGTCTTATACTTCATGTAAATGGGGGTCTTGGGATCCAGGTCGTCCCGGATCAGATCCTCCCGGATGATGACCACGGCCATGCCGGCGGGGCCCACGTTCTTCTGCACGCCGGCCCAGATCAGACCGTAGTCGGACACGTTGCAGGGCCGGGACAGGAACATGGAGGACTGGTCGGACACCAGCACGTGGCCCTTGGTGTTGGGCAGCTTGTGCCAGGTGGTGCCGTTGATGGTCTCGTTCTCGCAGATATAGACGTAGTCGGCGTCCTCGGGAATGTCCAGGTCGGAGCAGTCGGGGATGTAGGAGAAGTTCTTGTCGGCGGAGGAGGCAACCACCTGCACCTCGCCGTACTTCTTGGCCTCGGCAATGGCCTTCTTGGACCATGCGCCGGTCTCCACATAGCAGGCCTTGCCGTTCTTCATCAGGTTCATGGCCACCATGGCGAACTGCAGGGTGCCGCCGCCCTGGATGAACAGGACCTTGTAGTTATCGGGGATGTTCATCAGCTTGCGCAGGTCGGCCTGGGCCTCGTCGGCGATCTGCTGGAACACCTTGGAGCGGTGGCTCATTTCCATGACGCACATGCCGCTGCCCCGATAGTTCATCATCTCGTCGCGGATATCCTCCAGAACAGGCTCCGGCATCATGGCAGGACCTGCGGAGAAATTGAAAGTACGACCGTATTTCATCTTGCTTTTCCTCCTGATTGTTGTAATAGGTGATAGCACTTGGGATCTTTTTGCTTCCATCTTATAGTATACGGCAAATGTTCTCCGGAATCAACAGGGAAAATCTCAAAAAATCAGCCTGCCTGAAAAATTTTCAGGCAGGCCCAAGTTTTTTGGCGGGAGATTGACAGATGCCCGGGAACATGTTACCATCAAGCAGGTGTTAAGAAAAGAGAGAAAGGTCGTGTCACAGGTGCGGCGATTGCGGGATGAGTTTGCCCATATGGGGCTTTATGTGAAAACACTGTTCAAATGGGTGCTGCTGGGCGGCATCATCGGTGTGGCCGGCGGCGTGATCGGCTCCCTGTTTCATATCGGCGTCAATTACGCCACGGCCATCCGGGGGGCCCACCCCTGGATCCTATACCTGATGCCGGTGGGGGGCCTTGCCATCGTGGGGCTTTACAAGCTCTGCCATCTGGAGGGCAAGGGCACCAACGCCATCATCGAGTCCGTTCACTTCGGCGAAAGCGTCCCCATTCTGCTGGTGCCGGTGATCTTCGTGTCCACCGTCATTACCCACCTGTGCGGCGGCAGCGCCGGCCGGGAGGGTGCGGCCCTTCAGATCGGCGGCGGCCTGGGCTTCCAGGCGGGCAAGCTCCTGCGCCTGGGGGAAAAGGACCTGCCCCTTGCCACCCTGTGCGGCATGAGCGGCGTGTTCGCCGCCCTGTTCGGCACGCCCCTGACCGCCACGGTGTTCGCCCTGGAGGTCATCAGCGTGGGCGTGCTGTATTACGCGGGCCTGGTGCCCTGCATCACCGCCGCCATGGCGGCCTTCGGTGTATCCGCCCTCATGGGGGTGGAGCCCACCCGCTTCACGGTGTCCATGCCCCGGGTGACCCTGGAGCTGATGCTGCCGGTGGTGGTCCTGTCCATTCTGTGCGCCCTGGTCAGCATCCTGTTCTGCAAGGGGCTCCACTGGACGGAGCGCCTGCTGGACCGGGGGTTCAGAAGCCCCTGGGTCCGGGTGCTGGCAGGCTCTGTCCTGCTGATCGGCATGAGCCTTCTGACAAACGGCGACTACAACGGCGCGGGCATGGACGTCATCGCCCGGGCCCTGCGGGGGGACGTCAGCGGCTGGGCGTGGCTGTGGAAGCTCCTGTTCACCGCCGTCACCATCGGCTGCGGCTTCAAGGGCGGCGAGGTGGTGCCGTCGTTCTTCGTGGGCGCTGCCTTCGGCTGCTTCATGGGGGGACTTTTGGGCCTGCCTGCGGGCTTTGCCGCGGCCATCGGCCTGGTGGCGGTGTTCTGCGGGGCGGTGAACTGCCCGGTGGCTTCGGTGCTGCTGAGCGTGGAGCTGTTCGGCTCCGCCGGGGCGCCGTATTTTGCCGTGGCCTGCGCCCTGAGCTATCTCCTCTCCGGCTACTGCGGCCTGTACAGCAGCCAGACCATCCTCTATTCCAAGCTCCGTGCGGAAATTATCAACGTCCGCACCCACGAGTGACAAAAATGTAAGCTCAGACCGGGGAAATGTAAGCCCATTCGATGGCGGCGCATTTCCCCGGTCTGCTATAATAGGCCCCGTAAAGGAGGCATGGATATGCAAATTCTCAATGTAACGGGCCTGAAAAAGGTCTATACCACCCGTTTCGGCGGCAGCCAGGTCACGGCCCTGCGGCAGGTGGACTTCTCCGTGGAGGAGGGGGAATATGTGGCCATTATGGGCGAGTCCGGCTCCGGCAAGACCACCCTGCTGAATATTCTGGCGGCGCTGGATAAGCCCACCGCCGGCCGGGTGGAGCTAGACGGGCGGGACATGTCCGCCGTCCGGGAGTCCGACGCCGCGGCCTTCCGCCGGGACAACCTGGGCTTCGTGTTCCAGGAGTTCAACCTGCTGGACACCTTCACCCTGCGGGACAACATCTACCTGCCCCTGGTGCTGGCCGGGCGGCCCTATCGGGAGCTGAAGGCCCGGCTGGACCCCATCGCCCGCCAGCTGGGCATCCTGGAGCTGCTGGACAAGTATCCCTATGAGGTGTCCGGCGGCCAGAAGCAGCGGGCCGCCGTGGCCCGGGCGCTGATCACCCATCCCCGTCTGATCCTGGCCGACGAGCCCACCGGGGCCCTGGACAGCCGCTCCACCGATGAGCTGCTGGACCTGTTCGGCCAGATCAACCGCCAGGGTCAGACCATCCTCATGGTCACCCACTCCGTCAAGTCCGCCAGCCACGCCGGACGGGTGCTGTTCATCAAGGACGGTCAGGTGTTCCACCAGCTGTACCGCGGCCAGTGTACCGACGAGCAGCTGTACCAGAAGATCGCGGACACCCTGACCATGCTTCAGGCAGGCGGTGACCGGGCATGAAGCTGTACCGTCATCTGGCCTGGGACGGCATCCGGAAAAACAGCCGCCTCTACGTACCGTACCTGCTGACCGGCGTAGGCGCCGTGTCGTTTTTCTACATTCTTGTGGCCCTGGCCCGGCTGCCGGAGGGGACCCTGCCCGGCAGCGGCTCCGTGCAGATGATCCTGAATCTGGGCAGCTTTGTGCTGTGGGTGTTTTCTCTGCTGCTGCTGTTTTACACCCATTCTTTTCTGATCCGCCGCCGGAACCGGGAGTTTGCTCTATACAACGTCCTGGGCATGGGCAAGGGGGACATTTCCCGCATTCTCTGCTGGGAGTCTCTGCTGTCCGGCGGCCTGTCCCTGCTGGGGGGCCTGGCCCTGGGCGTGGTGCTGAGCAAGCTGGCGGAGCTGGGCCTTATGCGGGTCATGGGCCTGGAGGCGGACATGACCTATCGGGTGTCCGCGGGGGGCCTGCTGATGGCCCTGGGCCTGTACGGGGCCATTTACCTGCTGATCCTGCTGTCCGCTCTGCTGCGGGTCCGCCGCTCCACCGCCATCCAGCTCATGCGCAGCGAGGCGGTGGGGGAGAAGCCTCCCCGGGCCAATTGGGCCCTGGCGCTGCTGGGCGTTCTGCTGCTGGGGGCGGCCTACTACCTGGCTGTGTCCATCCGGGAGCCTCTGACGGCCCTGACCTGGTTCTTCGCCGCCGTGCTGATGGTCATCGCCGCCACCTATCTGCTGTTTATCTCCGGCTCCGTGACCCTGTGCCGCCTGCTGCAAAGGAATCCCCGGTTCTATTACCGGAAGCGGCATTTCGTGTCCGTTTCCTCCCTGGTCTACCGCATGAAGCGCAACGGCGCAGGCCTTGCCTCCATCTGCATCCTGGGCACTATGGTGCTGGTGATGCTCTCCTCCACCACCTGCCTGTATTTCGGGGCGGAGGATTCCCTCCGTACCCGCTATCCCCGGGCGGAGAACGTTACCGTCTGGTACACGGACCGGGAGGACCTGTACCGGGACCACTCCGACCTGCACGCCGCCGTCGTCACTGCCGCCCGCAGCCGTGGCGCGCAGATGCAGGACCTGCGGGAGTACCGTTCCTCCTCCTCGGCGCTGACTGTTCGCAACGGCGTCCTGCAGGGCGCAGGCGGCAGCATCAGCGATGCCGTTCAGTTCACCGCCATCCCCCTGTCGGACTACAACGCCGCCATGGGCGCCCGTCTGACCCTGTCCCCGGGCCAGGTGTATATCTGCCATGGCCGGTCCGACTACCGGGAGAGCACCCTGTCCTTCCCCGGCGGCGCTGCCTGGCAGGTGAAGGGCCTGGTGGACAACCTGGCCTCCGGCGGTGACTCCGCCAGCGTGGTCACCCAGCTGACGGCCATCGTCCCCGACGAGGAAATAGCGGACATGGATCGCCTGATGGAGGGCATGAACACCGGCGTGTCCCGCAGCTGGAGCTGCGGCTTCGACCTGGGCCAGGAGCCTGCCCGGGACGAGGGCGACCCTGTGGCCGCCGCCATCCGGGAGGCGCTGGTGTCCCGGCAGGACGATATCCGCTTCAACGTGGAGTCCCTGTCGGAGAATCGCGGCGATTTCTACGGGTCCTACGGAAGCCTCTTCTTCCTGGGCATCCTGCTGAGCGTGGGCTTCTCTCTGGCTGCGGTGCTCATCATCTATTACAAGCAGATCTCCGAGGGCTACGAGGACCAGGCCCGCTTTGACATCATGCAGAAGGTGGGCATGACCCGCCGGGACATCCGTTCCAGCATCAACAGTCAGCTGCTGCTGGTATTCTTCCTGCCGCTGCATCTGGTATTCGCCTTCCCCTTTGTCCATAAGCTGCTGCTTCTGTTCAACCTCTGGAACACCCGCCTGCTGGTGGGCACCACCGCCGCCAGCTTCCTGGCCTTTGCGGTGCTGTACACCCTGGTGTACCGCGCCACCTCCACCGCCTATTACCACATCGTCAGCGACGGAGGGGACCGCTGATGCGCCGGGCCGCGTATCAGGCGGTGTTGTGGTGCGGCGGCGCGGTAACGGTGCTGCTGGCGGCAGCCGCCGCCATGACCGTGTCCCTCACCGACCGCCTCCTGCACACGCTGGAGCCATAAAGCACAAAAAGAGACCGTATTCGGAAGAATACGGTCTCTTTTGAGCCTGTTGTAAAAGCCTCGCAGAGCTTGCCGCCCGCAGGCGGCAAAGCAAGTATAATCCGTTTTTTGCGGCGGCGTGTACGCCGCAAAAAACACTTCTCAGTCTGCAAGTGTGGAATTTGTTCGCCTATGGCGAAGAAATTATGCGCGCGGCAGACTGCAATTTTTATCAAAAAAAGCAGGGCTTTTTTTGATATTTACATCCACATGGCAAAGGGCCGCAGCAGACCGCCCAGCACTCTGTGCAGCAGGGGCCGGTGCTCCCAGTCCGCCCGGGTTACCTGCCGGGACTTTTCCATAATGCCGTCCATGTCCTCCAGCAGCGTCTCCATGGCCGGCGCGCCGTACAGCAGGGTGCCGCACTCGAAGTGCAGCTGGAAGCTGCGGTAGTCCATGTTCACGGACCCCACGAACGCCGCCTCCCGGTCCGCCAACACGGTTTTCCCGTGCAGCAGCCCCGGGGTGAACCGATAGATCTTCACGCCGTGGTTCAGCAGCTCCCCGAAATAGCTCTCCGCCACCATAAAGGCGAACTTGTGGTCCGGGATGCCGGGCATCATCAGCCGCACGTCCACGCCGCTGCCGGCGGCCATGCACAGGGCCTTCTCCATGGACTCGTCAATGGCCAGATACGGCGAGGTGATGTACACCATGTGCTTGGCCCCGCCGATCAGCTGCAGAAACGCGTCCTCGGCAGAGGACACCGGGTTGCTGTCCGGCCCGTCCGCGATGGGCTGCACAAAGCCCTGCCCCGCCGCGGTGCTCTGGGGCCGGTAATAGTCATGCTCCTGCTGCAGGGAGCCGCCCATGCGCTCCCACATATAGATGAACTCCCGGGTCAGAGTCCAGCAGGCCTGGCCCTCCAGCCGGATGCCATCATCCTTCCAATAGCCGAACCGCTCGGTGATGTTGGCGTACTCGTCGGCGATATTGGCCCCGCCGGTATAGGCGGTGTCCCCGTCGATGCAGGCGATCTTCCGGTGGTCCCGATAGTTGAAGTACAGCCGGTTCACATAGTGGTGCACCGGGTTGAAGATCAGCACCTCCGCCCCAATGCGCCGCAGCTCCTCCACGGCCTCCTCAGGCATGCGCATCATGCTGCCGAAGTCGTCGAACAGCACCTTGATCTCCACGCCCTGTCCGGCCTTCCGCCGGAAAATATCCATCAGCCGGTCCCACAGTTGCCCCTCGGCCATGATGTAAAACTCCATGAAAATGAAGTGCTCCGCCTGCTCCATGCGCTCCAGCATGTCCTCCAGATACGCCTCGCCGGTGGGCAGATACACGGCCCCGGTGCCGGTGTACAGGGGGAAGCCCTGCCGGTCCAGATACGCCGCCAGGCGTCCCCACTCCGGGTGCTCCCGCCGCAGCTTCTCCACCTGGAGGCGGCTGGCCTCCCGCCGGGCCTCGGATTCCTGGGGCCTGGGCAGCTTTTTCAGGTCCAGCCGCTTCTGGGGATGGTCCCCGTTCCACAGCCAGTACAGGATCAGCCCCACCACCGGCACCGTCAGGATCAGCAGGGTCCAGCCCAGCTTATACGAGCTGCCGCCGGGGCGGCTGTTGATGCGAAAGACGTAGGCCAGGGCCACCAGCTCCAGCAGGGTATAGGCGATGGCCATTCTCTGCCGCAGCAGGTCATTGAGCACCAGCACCAGCGCGATCTGGGCCAGCAGCAGCACCGCCACCAGCACCAGCCGCAGGGCCGCCGATATGCGCCGCTCTGTCTTTTGCTGCACATGTGGTTTCTTCACCGGGAATCCTTCCTCCTTTCCCGCTGTCCCCGCCGCTCATCGGCGGTGTATGGGTATCTAAGGGTGTCTGTTTTGCGGCCCGCTGAGGGCAGCGAGCTCTACAGCCTTGGCTCTCCCTCTGGGAGAGCTGTCGGCGCAGCCGACTGAGAGGGCCTGTAGGGGCGGACGACTCTGTCCGCCCTTATCCTCCATCACCGCTGAGAGGACCGCAGCAGCTCCTGCTGAATGTCCCACAGCTTCCGGGACAGGTCTACCACATACTTGTGGGGATAATCGAACCGCTTCACCTCGTCCCACAGGGTGTCCACCTGCTGGCGGCAATAGGCCTGGATCTCCGGCAGGGAAGGGGAGTCATACACCCGCCTGCCGTTGAGGAAAATAGGCACCAGCAGCTCCCGGGCCGTGAAGTTGTACACGGTTTTCTTTTTCCAGGTGGCCATGGGGTCGAAGATCTCCATGTCCTGGCTGTCGTCCACCGTCTCGTCATGGAGGGTGATCAGGTCGGCAATGGCCTTGCCGGTATCCCGGCCATAGAAGCGGTAGACCTTCTTGAAGTGGGGGATGGTGATCTTCTCCACGTTTTCGCTGACCTTGATCTTGGGGATGATGTTTCCCTCATCGTCCTCCACCGCCGCCAGCTTGTATACGCCGCCGAACACCGGCTCGGACCGGGCGGTGATCATCCGCTCACCCACGCCGAACATATCGATCTGGGCGCCCTGCAAAAACAGATCCTGGATCAGATACTCGTCCAGGGAGTTGGACACGGTGATTTTGCATTCGGTCCACCCGGCGTCGTCCAGCATCTTCCGGGCCTTCCGGGTCAGATACGCCATGTCGCCGGAGTCCAGCCGGATGCCGCACTTGGTGATGCCCATGGGCTTGAGCACCTCATTGAAGGCCCGGATGGCGTTGGGCACACCGGATTTCAGGGTGTTGTAGGTATCCACCAGCAGCGTGGCGTTGGTGGGGTAAATTTCGCAGTACGTCTTGAAAGCATCATACTCCGTGTCGAACATCTGCACCCAGGCATGAGCCATGGTGCCTCCGGCGGGCACGCCGTACAGCTGGTCGGAGATGGTGCAGGCGGTGCCGCCGCAGCCGCCGATATATGCGGCCCGTGCGCCGATGATGGCGGCGTCGGCGCCCTGGGCCCGGCGGGAGCCGAACTCCAGCACCGTGCGGCCCCGTGCAGCCCGGACGATGCGGTTGGCCTTGGTGGCAATGAGGCTCTGGTGGTTGATGGTCAGCAGGGTAAAGGTCTCGATAAGCTGTGCTTCAATGGCCGGAGCCCGCACCACCACCAGGGGCTCCTTGGGGAACACCGGGGTCCCCTCCGGCACGGCGTAAATGTCGCCGGTAAACCGGAAATTGGCCAGATATTCCAGAAATTCCTCGCAGAACAGGTTCCGCCCCCGAAGATACGCAATGTCCTCCTGGGTGAAGTGCAGGTTCTCGATGTAGTCGATCAGCTGCTCCAGGCCCGCGGCGATGGCAAAGCCGCCCTGGTCCGGCACCCGGCGGAAGAACACGTCAAAATACGTGATCTTATCCTTGAAGCCGTTCTCGAAATACCCATTGCCCATGGTCAGCTCATAAAAGTCGCAGAGCATGGTCATGTTCAGCTTTTCCTCAATGTTCATCCTTCAATACCTCAGTTTTTCGTTATACTTGCAGGGGTGCCCGCCTATGATAGCCGGTTTCCGCCCCCCAATGCAATCGTTTGCTTTACGCATCCCTGCGGAAATAGTGCTTGGCGCAGAATTCCCGCCGCACCTCAATGCGGCCCTCGTCTGCCAGCCAGTCCACAAAGTTGGCAAAATTCCGCTCCACCACGCTGAACTTGAACTCATTGTGGGTCCGGACGTTTTCTTTTTTGCAGAAGGTATAGATCCACTGGTCAAAGGACATGCCGTCCTCCAGGCAGTCCAGCACCTCCTGTCCCTTGTCCAGGATAAACGCAAGGTTCCGGTCGATCAGCGGCCCGATATCCGTCAGCACCTGCTTGTGGGCGATGATGTATGCCGGGCACCGCAGCGCCCGCAGGCTCTCCTTGCTTTCCAGGTCCCGGGCGATGAACATGCTGGTGGGCAGCTTGGCTCCCTCGATCTGCCCCTCGTCAATGAGGCAGTCTCCCACATAGGCCACGTTGTCCGGGGTCACAATGCCGATGTGTCCGGCGGAGTGTCCCGGCAGCTGCAATATGCCGAACCGCGCCCCGCAGAAGTCCACATGGTCTGCGTCGGCGGGGATGATCACGTCCGCCAGAAAGCACTCCTCCAGGAAGTATTCGTGGCTCTTGCCATAGGTCAGGGCCACATAGTTGGCCCGGTACGCATCGGGATTCACGGAGATGCCCGCCTCGATGATCTGGGCCGCCGCCTGGCAGCCGTACCGCTGCTGCAAGTAGCGGACGTTGCCTGTGTGGTCAAAGTGGGCGTGGGAGCACAGAATCCCCCGCAGCCGGAACCCGTTGTCCTCAATAAGATTCGTCAGGGCGCTGCGGTCCAGCTTGGCGTATCCCGTGTCCATCAGCACAATGTCCGTGTCCGTCAGCTTATATACCGGCATCAGCGCCGTGGCCCCCACGGCGGCATAGGTTCTTCCGTATACGTGCCGCAGCTCCATATTTCGTCCCCCTCCATGGTGCAATATTCCATATTATATACCCTTCGACGGAAAAAAACAACCTCGGAAAAATTTCCGTTTACCCCCTATGCAAAACCAGAAAAATAAGGTAAAATACACCTAAGTATAGATAGGGAGGATTCAGTCAATGGACGAACCGAAGTATAAGCGGGTGCTGCTGAAGATCAGCGGCGAGGCCCTGGCCGGCGACAAGCACTTCGGCCTGGACTTCCAGGTCATGGGCCGGGTGGCCGACGTCATCAAGGAGTGCGTGGCCATGGGCGTCCAGGTGGGCGTGGTCATCGGCGGCGGCAACTTCTGGCGCGGCGTCAAAAACGGCGAGGGCCACATCGAGCGCACCCGCGCCGACCATATGGGCATGCTGGCCACCGCCATGAACTGCATGGCCATGGCCGATGTGCTGGAGCAGAAGGGCGTGGACGTCCGGGTCCAGACGGCGCTGGAGATCAAAGCGGTGGCGGAGCCCTACATCCGGGCCCGTGCCGTCCGGCACCTGGAAAAGGGCCGCGTGGTGATCTTTGGCTGCGGCGTGGGCTGCCCCTTCTTCTCCACGGATACCGCCGCCGTGCTTCGCGCCGCCGAGATCGGCGCCGATGTGATCCTGCTGGCCAAGAACATCGACGGCGTGTACGACTGCGACCCCGCCAAGAACGCCAACGCCGTGAAGTTCGACGCCATCACCTACGACGAGGTGCTCAAGCGGCACCTGGCCGTCATGGATTCCACCGCCACCAGCCTGTCCATGGACAACCACATTCCCGTGCTGGTGTTCGCGCTGAAGGACCCCTACAACATCGTCCGTGCCCTGCGCGGCGAAAAAATCGGAACAATTGTGAAGGAGGCATAACCCCATGCTGAAAGACGAGTACAAGATTTACGAGGAAAAAATGAAGAAGAGCATCGAATCCGTTGCCAACGACTTTGCCGCCGTCCGCGCAGGCCGTGCCAACGCCTCCGTGCTCAACCGCATCCATGTGGACTACTACGGCACCCCCACCCCCATCCAGCAGATCGCGTCCGTGGCCTCTCCCGATCCCCGCAGCCTGGTCATCACCCCCTGGGACGCCTCTGCCCTCAAGGGCATTGAAAAGGCCATCCAGGAGTCCGACCTGGGCATCAACCCCCAGAACGACGGCAAGTCCATCCGCCTGAGCTTCCCCCAGCTGACGGAGGAGCGCCGCAAGGACCTGGTCAAGCAGATCCGCAAGTATACCGAGGGCGGCAAGGTGGCCGTGCGCAACATCCGCCGCGACGCCATGGAGAATTTCAAGAAGCAGCAGAAGGCCTCCGAGATCACCGAGGACGAGCTGAAGATGGCGGAAAAGGACCTGCAGAAGCTGACCGACGACAGCTGCAAGGAGCTGGATAAGCTCCTGGAAAACAAGGAAAAGGAGCTCCTGTCTGTCTGATGGGCCTGTTTTCCAAAAAGATCCATCATCACGGGGCGGGGCAGGTGGACATGAGCCGCCTGCCCCGCCACATCGCTATTATTATGGACGGCAACGGTCGTTGGGCGAAGCAGCGCGGCCTGCCTCGCACTGCCGGACATAAAGTAGGGGCCGAGACCTTCCGCAAGATCGCCACCTATTGCAAGGATCTGGGGGTGGAATACCTGACGGTGTACGCCTTCTCTACGGAGAACTGGAAGCGTCCCGCCGACGAGGTGGGGGTCATCATGGGCCTTCTGAAGCAATATATGCTGGAGGCCATCGACTCTATGGAGCGCGATCAGATCCGCTTGCGCTTTCTGGGGGACCTGTCCGCCATCTCACCGGAGCTTCAGGCCCTGGTGGACCGCACCAATGAAATTTCCAGCCATATCCACGGCTTTCAGGCCAACGTCTGCCTGAACTACGGCGGCCGGGACGAGATCCTCCACGCCGCCCGCCGCTTCGCGCAGGACTGCACCCGGGGCGAGGCCGTCCCGGAGGACCTTACCGAGGAGGGCTTTTCCTCCTATCTGTACTCTGCCGGCATCCCGGACCCGGAGCTCATCATCCGCACCAGCGGCGAGGAGCGCCTGTCCGGCTTTCTGCTGTGGCAGTGCGCCTATTCGGAGTTTTACTTCTGCGATACCCTGTGGCCGGACTTCGACAGCCGGGCCCTGGACCAAGCCATCATCGCCTACCAGAGCCGCGACCGGCGGTTCGGCGGCGTGAAATAGAGAGGATACAACTATGAAACAGAGGATATTGGTGGCTGTGGTGGGGATTCCCGCCCTGCTGGCGGTGCTGTGCATCGCCCCGGCCTGGGCCACGGCCCTGCTGCTGGCGGCCCTGACCGTCATCGCCGCCCACGAGCTGCTGACGGCGGTGTGCGGCCCGGACAAGGCCCGGCGCTGGACGGTGCTTCCCGCCGTGTGCGGCGTGCTGCTGCTGGCCCGGGCGGTGTGGCCCGGCTGCGCCGCCCTGGAGGGTCTGCTGCTGGCAGCGGCCCTGACCCTGCCCCTGTCCGGAGTCCTGACCTACGGAAAGCCTCATGCCCTGACGTTTACCGACGTGTGCGCCATGGCCGCGGCGGGCTTTGCCATTCCCTGGGCCTTCTCCGGGCTGTATGGCCTGCGCACCCTGGATAACGGCTATCTCCTGGTGCTGACGCCCCTGGTGGCGGCCTTCTGCAGCGACTCCCTGGCCCTGTTCACCGGCATGGCCTGCGGAAAGCATAAGCTGGCCCCCCTGGTCAGCCCCCACAAAACCGTGGAGGGTGCCCTGGGCGGTCTGGCAGGCGGCATGGCCGGCATGGCCATTTTCTGCGCGGTGTTCCGGGCCATGACCCACACGGCCCTGAGCTATTCCCTGTGCATTGCCCTGGGCCTGCTGGGCGCGGTGCTGGGGGAGCTGGGGGATCTGAGCTTCTCCGCCGTCAAGCGCCAGTACGGCATCAAGGATTACGGACGACTGCTGCCGGGCCACGGCGGCGTGCTGGACCGGTTCGACAGCGTGCTGTTTGCCGCCCCGGTGCTGTGCGCCCTGCTGCGGGCCCTGGCGGCGTAAGGGGAGGGCGTCCATGACAAAAACCATCTCCCTGCTGGGCTCCACCGGCTCCATCGGCCGCCAGACCCTGCAGGTGGCCCGTGAGCTGGGCCTTACTGTGGCGGCCCTTACCGCCAACCGCCAGGTGGACCTGCTGGAGCGGCAGGCCCGGGAGTTTCACCCCCAGCTGGCAGTGCTGTATGACCGGGACGCCGCCCGTCAGCTGCGCCTGCGGCTGTCGGATACGGATATCCAGGTGGCGGAGGGGCCGGAGGGTCTGCTGCTGGCGGCCCAGCTGCCCCAGGCCGACACCGTGGTCACCGCCGTTATGGGCAGCGTGGGCCTGGAGCCCACCCTGGCCGCCATCCGGCAAAAAAAACGCATTGCCCTGGCCAATAAGGAGACCCTGGTCTGCGCCGGGGAGCTGGTCATGGCCCAGGCGGAGCGCTGGGGGGCGGACATCGTCCCCGTGGACTCCGAGCACAGCGCCATTTTCCAGAGTCTCCAGGGCTGCCGGGACCGGAATGAGGTCCGGCGGCTGCTGCTGACCTGCTCCGGCGGCCCCTTCTTCGGCCGCAGCTTCCGGGACCTGGAGGGGGTCACTCCCGCCGATGCCCTGAAGCATCCCAACTGGTCCATGGGTGCAAAAATCACCATCGACTCTGCTACCCTGATGAACAAGGGGCTGGAGGTCATCGAGGCCATGCGGCTGTACCGTCTGCCGGTGGAGCAGGTGGACGTGGTGATCCACCGCCAGAGCATCGTTCATTCCCTGGTGGAGTACCGGGACGGCGCCATGATCGCCCAGCTGGGCACCCCGGATATGAAGTTCCCCATCCGCTATGCCTTCACCTGGCCTCACCGGGCCCCCAGCCCGGATACGCCCCTGGACCTGCTGACCTGCGGGGACCTGACGTTCCGGGCTCCGGACTTGGACGCCTTCCCCTGCCTGCGCATTGCCCGCCAGTGCGCCAAAGCCGGCGGCACCGCCTGCGCCATTATGAACGGTGCCAACGAGGCGGCGGTGGCCCTGTTTCTGCAGGAGCGTGTGGGCTTCAACGACATTCCCCGCCTGGTGGAGTCCGCCCTTTCCCGGGTGGAGGTGAAATATGCCCCGGACCTTCCGGATATACTGGAAGCAGACAGACAGGCGCGAGCCGCTGTACTGCAAACGGTAGGAGACATGGTATGATCTATATTTTAGCTGCGATCCTGATATTCGGCGTGCTCATCGCCGTCCACGAGCTGGGCCACTTCCTGGCGGCCAAGGCCTGCGGCGTGCGGGTCAACGAGTTCGCCATCGGCATGGGCCCCGCCCTGTTCAAAAAGACCAGGGGCGATACCACCTATGCTCTGCGCCTGCTGCCCATCGGCGGCTTCTGCGCCATGGAGGGCGAGGAGGAGGACTCCAGCGACCCCGCTGCCCTGAATAACCAGGGCTTCTGGCGCAAGCTCCTGATCTTCGCCGCCGGCGCCCTGATGAACTTCCTCACGGGCCTTGTCATCATTCTGGTGCTTTACGCCGGGGTCAAGGCCGTCAACGTCCCGGTGATCCACGGCTTCGCCGACGGCTGCCCCCTGGAATCCGCCTCCGGCCTTCAGGTGGGCGACCGCATCCTGTCCATCGACGGGGAGCGCATCTACACCTTCAGCGACGTGTCCCTGCTGCTGGGCCGCAACAAAACCGACGACTTCGACCTGGTCATCCGCCGGGACGGCCAGAAGCTCCGTCTGGAGAATTTCCACATGGAGCGGGGCGAGTATCTGGACCAGTCCGGCGAAAAGTTCACCGGCTTCGGCCTGTATTTCGGGGCGGAGGAGCTGACCTTCGGCGGGCGGCTGAAATACTGCTGGAACCAGGCGGTGGACTTTGTCCGCCTGGTGCGCCTGAGCCTCCAGATGCTCATCACCGGCGAGGCGGGCTTTTCCGATATGAGCGGCCCCGTGGGCATCGTCTCCACCATCACCACCGTGGGCGAGCAGTCCGAAAGCGCTGCGGCCGCCGCCGCCAACATCGCGTACCTGGCGGCCCTCATCGCCGTGAACCTGGCGGTGATGAACCTGCTGCCCCTGCCCGCTCTGGACGGCGGCAAGATTTTCTTCCTGGTGGTCAACGCCCTGTCCCTGCGCATCATCCGCAAGCAGATCCCTGCCAGGTTTGAAAATTACGTCCATCTGGCCGGCTTTGTCCTTCTCATGGGCCTCATGCTGGTCATCACCTTCCACGACGTCATCAAGCTGTTTCAATAGCGGCAGACCGTCCCGGAATGGGGCCGGCGTCTTTGCCGGCCCCATTTCGCCGCCCCGTGCGGCGCATTTTACTCGCAAGGAGGATATAAACCATGAGCAAGCAGATTCATGTGGGCGCCGTGGCCGTGGGCGGCGGCGCGCCGGTCAGCATCCAATCCATGTGCAATACCCCCACCCAGGACGTGGAGCGTACCGTCTCTCAGATCCTCCGCCTGGAGGGGGCCGGGTGCCAGATCATCCGGGTGGCGGTGCCGGATATGGACGCCGCCCGGGCCATCGGCCCCATCCGCCGCCGCATCCACATCCCCCTGGTGGCGGATATCCACTTTGACTACCGCCTGGCCCTGGAGTGCGTCCGCCAGGGGGTGGACAAGATCCGTATCAACCCCGGCAACATCGGCTCCGCGGAAAAGGTTCGTGCCGTGGCCGACGCCTGCCGGGACCGGGGCATCCCCATCCGCATCGGCGTCAACGGCGGCTCCCTGGAGCGGGAGCTGCTGCAAAAATACGGCGGCGTTACCGCCCAGGCCCTGGTGGACAGCGCCCTGGGCCACGTCCGCCTGCTGAACGACTGCGGCTTCGACGATATCTGCATCTCCGTCAAGTGCTCCCGGGTACCGGTGAACATGGCCGCCTACCGCATGCTCCACGAGCAGACGCCCTATCCTCTGCACCTGGGGGTCACCGAGGCCGGCACGCCCCGCCTGGGGGTGCTGAAATCCGCCATCGGCATCGGCGGCCTGCTGTGCCAGGGCATCGGCGATACCCTCCGGGTCAGCCTGACGGCGGACCCGGAGGAGGAAGTCCGGGCCGCCCTGGATATTCTCTCTGCCGCCGGCCTGCGGCAGACGGGGCCCAATCTGATCTCCTGTCCCACCTGCGGCCGCACCAAATACGACATGATCCCCATCGCCCGGGAGGTGGAGCGCCGCCTCCAGGGCTGCACCAAGCCCATCACCGTGGCCGTCATGGGCTGCGTGGTCAACGGCCCCGGCGAGGCCCGGGCTGCCGATGTGGGCATTGCCGGAGGCGACGGCGAGGGTCTGCTGTTCCGCCATGGCGAAATTCTGCGCAAGGTCCCCCAGGACAAGCTGGTGGACGCCCTGATGGACGAGATCGATAAGCTATAAGGAGGGATGCCCTCATATGTGCGATAAAATACCGTTTTTTACCTTTTTTGAGAGCTTCGTGCCGCCCCGTGAGCTGGGCCTGCTGCTCCACGACGCCTGCGTGGTGGGCGGCAGCATGGACCGTGCCCAGCGCACCATGGAGCTGGAGCTGACGGCCTCCGCCCCGCTGCCGGAGGCCGCCGTCACGGCCCTGCGCCAGCTGCTGATGGACCAATACGACCTGCGCCAGCTGCGCCTGAGCTTCCGCATCCCCCAGCGCGCAGATGACAAGTCCGACGTCCTCATGGGCCGGGAGATCAAGGGCAAGCCCGTCCCCATCGACGGTCTGAACCCCAAAATGGGCGCCGTGGTGGTGGAGGGCAAGGTCTTTGCCGCCGAGTGCTACGAGACCCGCAAGCCCGGCGTCTGGCGGCTGACCTTCGACATGACGGACTACCGGAATTCCGTCACCGTCACCAAGTATATGGAGGGCAAGGAGGCCCAGTCCATGCAGAACGCCGTGTCCCCGGGCATGTGGCTCCGGGTCCAGGGCAATGTGGAGCTGAGCCGGGACGGCAAGGACATTCAGCTGCGCCCCTTCCACATCATGAAGATCCCCCACAAGCCCCGGGAGGACACCGCCCCGGAGAAGCGGGTGGAGCTGCACCTGCACACGAAGATGTCCAACATGGACGCTCTGACGGACACCGCCTCCGTCATCAGGCAGGCCATCTCCTGGGGCCATCCGGCCATTGCCATCACCGACCACGGCGTGGCCCAGTCCTTCCCCGACGCCTGGCACACCGCCAAGGGCAAGATCAAGATCCTCTACGGCGTGGAGGGCTACTTCGTCAATAACTTAGACGACCGCATCGCCGTCCACGGCCCCCAGGACCAGGACTTCTCCGACGAGATCGTCTGCTTCGATATCGAGACCACCGGCCTGAAGGTGGACCGGGAGGCCATCACCGAGATCGGCGCCGTGGTGCTGAAGGACGGCCAGGTCACCGACCGCTTCCAGACCTTCGTGAATCCCGGCCGCCGCCTGACGCCGGAGATCATCGGCCTCACCGGCATCACCGACGCCATGCTGGCGGATGCCCCCTCCCCCAAGGAGGCCCTGACGGCCTTTCTGAACTTTGTGGGCGGCCGTCCCCTGGCGGCCCACAACGCCGAGTTCGACATCAGCTTCATCCGGGCCGGCTGCCGCCGGGAGGGCATTCCCTTCGACCCTACCTATGTAGACTCCCTGATCCTGGCCCAGAATCTCCTGCCGGAGCTGCACAAGTTCAAGCTGGACATTGTGGCCGAGTATCTGGACCTGCCCGCCTTCAACCACCACCGGGCCTCCGACGACGCGGCCATGGTGGCCTACATGCTGATCCCGTTTTTCCAGAAGATGGAAAAAGAGCTGGGCATCCGCCGCCTCCAGGACATCAACCCCCAGATGCTGAAGCTGCGGCCCCGGGGCAGCAAGTCCAGCCGCTTCCCCAAGCACATCATCCTGCTGGCCAAGAACAAAATGGGCCTCAAGCACCTGTACCAGCTGATCTCCGCCTCCAACCTGCAATACTTCAAGCGGGTGCCCATCATCCCCAAAACCGAGCTGATGGCCCACCGGGAGGGCCTCATCGTCGGCTCCGCCTGCGAGGCCGGGGAGCTGTTCCAGGCGGTGAAGGACCACAAGGACTGGGCCGAGCTCAGGCGCATCGCATCGTTTTACGACTATCTGGAAATTCAGCCCATCTGCAACAATATGTTCATGCTCCGCAACGGCGACGTCCAGTCGGAGGAGGAGCTGCGGGAGTTCAACCGCACCATCGTCCGCCTGGGCCAGGAGCTGAACAAGCCCGTCTGCGCCACCGGCGACGTCCACTTCCAGGAGCCGGAGGACGAGGCCTACCGCCATATCCTTCTGGCCAGCAAGAAGTTCCCCGATGCCGACGCGCCCCTGCCCATTTACTTCAAAACCACCACCGAGATGCTGGAGGAAGTTTCCTATCTGGGGGAGGAGCTGGCCCATCAGGTGGTCATCGACAACCCCCGCCACATCGCTGACCTGGTGGAGGAGATCGAGCTGCTGCCTCCGGGCCAGCTGTTCCCGCCCCGGCTGGAAAACTCCCAGGAGGACCTGAACCGCCTGGTCTGGGACAAGTGCCACGCCCTGTACGGCGACCAGCCTCCCCAGCTGGTGGTGGACCGGCTGAACGTGGAGCTGGGCAGCATCCTGGGGAAGTATGACGTGGTGTATATGTCCGCCCAGAAGCTGGTGCAGCGCAGTCTGGAAAACGGCTATCTGGTGGGCTCCCGTGGCTCCGTTGGCTCCTCTCTGGTGGCCTATATGTCCGGCATCACCGAGGTGAACTCCCTGCCGCCCCACTACCGCTGCCCCAACTGCCGCCATGTGGAATTTATCACCGACGGCAGCTACGGCTGCGGGGCGGATATGCCCGACAAGGACTGCCCGGAGTGCGGCACGAAATACGTCAAGGACGGCTTCGACATCCCCTTCGAGACCTTCCTGGGCTACGGCGGCGGTAAGGTGCCGGATATCGACCTGAACTTCTCCGGCGAATACCAGGCCCGGGCCCACCGCCACGCCATCGAGATGTTCGGCCAGACCCAGGTGTTCCGGGCCGGCACCATCGGTACCCTGGCGGAGAAGACCGCCTTCGGCTTCGTCCGCAAATACCTGGACGAGCGGGGCCTCACCGCCGGCAATGCCGAGGTAAACCGCCTGACCCAGGGCTGCGTAGGCGTCCGCCGCACCACCGGCCAGCACCCCGGCGGCCTGGTGGTGGTCCCCGACGACATGGACGTGGAGGATTTCACCGCCGTGCAGCACCCCGCCGACGCCGAGGACGCCGACACCATCACCACCCATTTTGAATACCACTGCATGGAGGATAACCTGCTGAAGCTGGACATGCTGGGCCACGATGACCCCACCATGATCCGTATGCTGGAGGACCTCACCGGGGTCAACGCCCGGGCCATCCCCCTGGACGACCCGGACACCATGAGCATCTTCACCTCCTCCCGGGTCCTGGGCTTTGAAAACGACGAGCTGTTAGGCCCCACCGGGGCCGTGGCCATTCCGGAGTTCAACACCCGGTTCACCCGGGGCATGCTGGTGGATACCCAGCCCAAGGACTTCAACACCCTGGTGCGCCTGTCCGGCTTCTCCCACGGCACCGACGTGTGGCTGGGCAACGCCCGGGACCTGATCGTCAGCGGCACCGCTTCGGTTCTGGAAACCGTGGGCTGCCGCGACGACATCATGCTCTACCTGATCCACATGGGCCTGGACCCCAAGATGAGCTTCAAGATCATGGAGGCCGTCCGAAAGGGCAAGGTGAAAAAGGGCGGCTTCCAGGACGGGTGGGAGGACGCCATGCGGGCCCACCAGGTGCCGGAGTGGTACATTGAGTCCCTGGCCAAGATCGGCTACCTGTTCCCCAAGGCCCACGCCGTGGCCTATGTGATGATGGCCTTCCGCATCGCCTGGTTCAAGGTCCACCAGCCCCTGGCGTTCTACGCCACCTTCTTCACCGTCCGGGCCAAGGCCTTCGACGCGGAATACTGCTGCGCCGGCATTGACGCCGTGAAGCGGAAGATCCGTGAGATCGAGAACAACAAGGACGCCACCGCCGTGGAGCAGAGCCTGATGGTCACCCTGGAGGTGTGCTACGAGTTCTATCTCCGTGGCTTCCACTTTGACACCATCAGCATCTACGACTCCCAGGCCACCGCCTTCAAGATCACGGAGAACGGCCTGCTGCCCCCCTTCGTCTCCGTCCGGGGCCTGGGCGAGACCGCCGCCCTGGACACCGTGGAAAAGCGGAAGGGAAAGACCTTCATCTCCGTGGAGGAGTTCGCCGCCTGCTGCAGCAAGCTGTCCAAGACCCACATCGAGCAGCTGAAAGCCCTGGGCGCCTTCGCCGGCATGGCGGACACCAGCCAGATCACGTTTTTCTGATATGGAGTGGCGCTTTGTCTGGTCCCGCGGCGACGAGCATGAGACAGGCCGTGCCCTGTCCCGGGAAATGCTGCGCTTGTATCGGGACAAAGCCCGGGAAAAGCGGGACGTCCCGCCGGATATCGGGACAGTTTTTATAGGAAATAACGGCAAACCGATGACAAATGGCTGCTATTTCAATATCAGCCACAGCCACGGTCTGGTGGCCTGCGCCGTGGCGGAGGTCCCGGTGGGCATCGACGTGGAGAAGATCCGCCCGGTACCGCCCCGGCTTTTACGCATTTTATCGCCTGCTGAACGCGAGTATGTGCGGTGTGACGAGGATTTCTTCCGCCTTTGGACCCTGAAGGAGGCCCTGATCAAGTGCCGCGGAGGCGTTTTGGGCCAAATCCGGCACGTTCACTTCGATTTGAGCGGTTCATCCATCATTTGCTCCGCCCCCGGCTATTCCTTCTCCCTGCTCCCGGCCCCGGAGGGCTATGCCGCCGCCCTGTGCTGGGAAAAACTGGAAGAAAACCGGCATGAAACGCACAAAAAATGACAGGATTTTCAAAGGACTTGCATAAAAAATACCGGAAAACGGCAAAATCATGCCGTTTTCCGGTATTTTTTATGTGAGTAATCCGTATTTTTCCTTGATGCGGTCCAGCTTTTCCAGCATGGGCTCCGCGGCCACCCACAGGAAGAATACCGTGGCTGCCGCGTGGACGCAGTCCACCGGGAAGCCGGTGACGTAGTACGTCAGCAGCGTTTTCCAGGTGAGGCTTTCCGCCCCGGCCCACATCAGTATCGACGCCGGATTCATGATGCCGCCGTAGATCACGATGGCGCAGAAGGCGCCAAAGGTACACATGCTCCCCAGAGTTCGGCGCAAAAGCCCCTTTCGGAACAGGACTCCGGCCAAAAATCCGATAATTCCCATGCTAAACATCTGCCACGGCGTCCAAACACCCTGGGAGAACAGCATGTTGGACACCAGCATGGACAGCGCGCCCACCAGAAAGCCGCTCTCGCCCCCCAGCGCTACGCCGGAGATGATGGTCATGGCCATGACGGGCTTGAACTGAGGCAGCATGAAAAATGCCGCCCGGCCCGCCACAGAGATGGCGCACAGCACCGCAATGACCACCAGCTCCCGGGCCTGGGGCCTGCGCCCCTCGAACACCAGGAAGAACGGGGCCATGCACTCCAGCAGCACCAGCACCGACATGAGGCCATACTGCTTGTTGTCCAGGTAATAGACCCCCACAAACAGGGTCACGGGGATCAGCAGCAGGATAGACACCGCCGCCGCTGCCGTCCGGCGGGACAGCCTGCGCTTTTCCGCCGGAACCTGCACCAGGTCAAGGGGCTTGGTCCGGCGGCCGATGGACAGGGCCAGCACCAGCAGCAGCCCGCAGAACACCAGATACAGCCGCAGCTGCTGCCAGCCCAGAGCCGTTAGGCCGCCCTTGCCCACGGCGGCGGACAGGTCCGTGACTCCGGTGGCATACAGGAATATGGCCAGGGCCCCCGCCCCGGACACGGCGGCCAGGGCCTTGCGCCACAGGGGCAGCTTTTTGGGCTTCCAGTCCGGCGTTTCCTCCCGGGGCTCCGGCAGAGGGGGAATGTCCTCCGGCAGGGCCGGCTCCGCAGGAACCGTGCCGCCGCAGACAGCCATGACATCCTCCGCCGTCACCGCCTGGGGCTCCAGGCTCCGGGCCATGCGGTTGGCGGCGGTGGTATAGAAGCTGTTGCCGGAGAAGAAGGCGCGGGGAGACGCCTCCGTCACCACGCTGCCGTCAAAGAACAGGGCGCAGCGGTGGGCATAGCGGGCGCAGAACTCCACGTCGTGGCTGACCATCAGCAGCGACACCCCGCGGGCCAGCAGCGTCCGCAGAATCAGGGCGAAGGCCTGCTTGAACTCCGCATCCAGGCCCTTGGTGGGCTCGTCCAGCAGCAGGATCTCCGGCTCCAGCAGCAGCACCTTGGCCAGGGCCGCCCGCTGCTGCTCGCCGCCGGACAGGTCGTAGGGGTGCCGGTCCAGCAGGTCCTCCAGGCGGCACAGAGCCACCATCCGGGCCACCCGCTCCTCCTGCTGGGGGCGGGGCGTTTTTGTGCCGGAAAATATCTCGAACAGGTCCTCCCGGACCGTTTTTTTCACAAATAAGGTCTGGGGATTCTGGGGCAGCATGCCCAGGGTCCCCTTTACGGAAATGTCGCCCCGCTGGGGCTTTTTCATGCCGGACAGCAGCTTCAGCGTGGTGCTCTTGCCCGCGCCGTTGCCGCCCAGCAGGGCCAGAAACTCCCCACGGCCCAGGGTCAGGTCCAGCCCCTTGATGACGTCGGGGCTGTCCGGCTCATACCGGAACCACGCGCCCTGCACCGTCAGCACCGGCTGGCGCCGGGGGTACGTCTGCTCCCGGGGCAGCGGAACCAGCGGATGCTCCGCCGCATAGCTCCGCAGAAAATCCCGGCCCTCCCGCACGGTGACGGGACAGGGGGCCTCCGTTTCCACCGAGGCCCAGACGCGCATGGCGGCGGGCATGGCCAGAAACATCCGGTGGCCCAGGGTCTTTAGCCGGCGGCCCACGTCGTAGGGCGTGCCGGTGCACAGCAGCTGCCCCCGGTCCATTACCGCCACGGCGGTGGCCAGGGGAAAGGCCTCCTCCAGCCGGTGCTCCGTCAGCACCACGGCGGTGCCCAGCTCCCGGTTGATCTTTCCCAGCACCGCCAGGAAATCCGAGGCGGCGATGGGGTCCAGCTGGCTGGTGGGCTCGTCCAGAATCAGCACGTCCGGCTGCATGGCCATGACGGAGGCCAGGTTCAGCAGCTGCTTCTGGCCTCCGGACAGCTGGGAAACGTCCCGGTAAAACCAGTCCTCGATGCCGAAGAATGCCGCCATCTCCGCCACCCGGCGGCGGATGGTGGGGGTGTCCACCCCCAGGCTCTCCAGCCCGAAGGCCAGCTCGTGCCAGACCTTGTCGGTGACGATCTGGTTTTCCGGCGACTGCTGGACAAAGCCGATGCGGGCCGCCAGCGTCCGCTGGTCCACCCGGTCCAGCGGCGTATCCCGGAAGAGAATGCGGCCCTGCCGGGTCCCGTGGGGGGCCAGGGCGGGCTTCAGCTGCCGCAGCAGCGTGGACTTGCCGCAGCCCGAGGGACCGCACAGCACCAGGAACGCACCCTCCGGCACCGTCAGCGACAGGCTGTCAATGGCCCGGGCGGTCTGCCCCGGATAGGAAAAGGTCAGATTTTCGACGGTGAACAGCGCCATACCCGCGCCTCCTTTCGGTCTATGATCACCGGCGTCAGGCACAGGGCCAGATACGCCAGGTAAAAGCTGATGGAAAACGGCTGGGCCATGGCTCCCTGGAGCATGGGGAAATACCACCATTTCAGGCCCCCGGCAAGGCTTCCGCACAGCAGATACATGCCGCAGAAGCCCAGCCAGCCCAGGGCGTATTTGTCCCGGTCCTCCATGCGGTAAATGGAAAACGCCGTCCGGCCCCGGAGGCCGTAGCCCCGGCTTTTCATACTGTCGGCGGTTTCGATGGCGTTCTCCAGAGCCCAGGTCACCATGATGGAAAAGATGGTGACGGCCCTTCTGGCCCGCTGCCATGCGCTGCCGGTGGAGGCGTCCCGCCCGATGCAGAACTGCGCCTGGCGCACCACCTCCAGCTGCCGCCGGAACAGGGGCACGAACCGCAGGGTCATGCTCAGCACCAGGGATAGGGCCGGGATCACCCGGCCAAACAGATACACAAATTTGTCCGACGTGATGACCCGGTTGAAGCACACGAACCACAGCACCACGGCGCACAGCATGGTCCCCGCCGCCAGACCATACAGAATACTCTCCAGCGTCAGGGGGTTGCCGGAGGGCAGATAGATGAGAATGGTGACACCCGCGTGGTTGAAGGCGGGATTCACCAGGGCCGCCAGCAGCAGCACCGGCAGGGCCACCCGCAGGCGCCTTGCCAGGGCCCGGCGGCCCTCCAGCTGCCCGGCATACAGCAGCGCCCCCAGCAGGGACACCGCCAGGCAAACCGGGTGCATCAGCACCATGGAATAGGCCAGCACCAGGGCGAAAAACAGGAAGTTCACCAGGGGGTGATAGCGGGAAAAGGCGTCGCCCACGGCTCCGGCCTCCTTTCACAGAATCGTTTTGGGGACAGGCTCAGCCGCCCATGAAGCCGCCTCCTACATCATACCCCAGGTCGCAGGTATACACCCAGCAGATCACGTCGCCGGGCTGCACCTGGTACCGGGAGCAGCCGTAGTTGGGGAACCAGTCGTTGACCTTGTACATCCAGCCGGAGCCGTCGCCGACGTCGAACTCGTACAGGTTGTAGATCCCCTCGATATAGGCGGAGTTGTACATCGGCGTCCAGCTGAACTCCATGGGGATCTTCCTTTCCTTGCACACCCGCTGCAAAACGTCAAACACGCTCTCCCCCTGGGAAAACGTCACCGTAACGGCAGGCAGGATCACCCCGTCGGCGGGCACCAGCCCCCGCTTGGACTCGTCGCACTTGTCCATGTTGTTGAGGATGGTGGCGCAGGAGATGGAGATGGTGCAGGTGTCCTGGTGGGACGTATCCGGCTGAGACGTTTCCGGCTCCACGGGCTTGGGCTTGCCGTCCGGCACCGGGTCCGTCTGGTAGCGGTCCTTGCTGCCGGTGGAGGAGTCGTCCGTCCCGGGCTCCTGGGGGGCGTCGGGCGTCTCCGGCGTATTCGTATTCCCGGGTTCCTCCGGCGTATCGGGGGTATTCTGATCGCCGGTCTGCCCCACGCCGGGAGGAATGGGGGCTTCCGGACCAGTGCCGACCATCAGGTCGCAGCCGGAAAGGGACAGGGCCAGCAGCAGCGTCAGCAGCAGGGTCAACAGGACTTTGGGGAATCGATTCATCATCGAAAAACACCTCCTATCAGAGCACCGCGCGCAGGGACGTTGTGACAACGTCCCTGCGCCGGTGTATTTCCTTGGGGTTACGCGGGTTTGATGCGGGGCTTATGCCCGCTTTTTCTTTCTCTGCATCAGCAGCACAGCGGCGCCGGACAGGGCGGCCGCACCCATCCACAGCACCAGCAGGCTCTCGTCTCCGGTGCGGGGGGTATCGGGCTTTTCGGGCTTGGCGGGCGTCACGGGCTGGTCGGGGGTCACGGTGACGGTGACATCGCTCATGTCGTACAGGCTGGTCTTCTGGGCCAGCAGGCGATAGTAGGCCGCCAGGGCATAGTAGCCTTGCTCGGTGGCCATGCCGTCCACGGTCTTGTCGGCCATCAGGTGGCGGAAGCCGCCGCCGGTGACATAGAAGCCGCACAGCGCGTCCACGACGCTGACGCCGCTCTTTACGAACCGGCTGTCGGCGGTGGGATCAATGCCCAGGGCCGTCAGGGCCACGATGACCTGGGCCGTGGACTCGGCGGAGGCATCGGTGCCGGGGATCTCGCTGAAGGTAGCGTCGTCGTTCTGCACGCCGGCCAGGAAGGTCAGGGCCGCGTCCACAGCCGCCTTCACCTGAGCATTTTCATAGTAGGGGGCCAGGGCCTGCACGGCCATGGCGGTCATGTCCACATCAGGGACCTGGGAGGAGTCGATGACAGGCCAGCTGCCATCCTCGCGCTGGGTATCCAGAATGGCGCGGACCAGCTTCTCCCGGGTCACGTCGCCGGAGGTGGGATAGCCGTGGCTGTCCAGCGCCAGCAGCGCCCAAACGGGACCGTTGACGCTCTGCTTGGTGATGAACGCCATGGAATCCAGACCGTCCAGCAGGCTGCGGCCGGCCACATGGGTCACGTCCTTACCCATAGCCGTCAGGGCCAGGATCAGACGGGAATTCTCGGTGGAGCGGGAGCGGTTCAGACGGCCGTTCTCGTCCATGGCCTTTTGCACATACTCCACCACGGAGGCGTAATACGCGTCCGCACCGGGGACGTCCCGGCCGGAACGGGCCAGGCCCAGAACCGCCCACTCGCCGCCGATGGAGCCGGTGACGGGGGCACCCTTGGAAACGATGAAGTCGCCGGTAGTCTTATAGATGTCCTGAGCGTTCAGCTCCGCCAGGCGGGCCTCGGCGGCCAGCAGCACATCGTAGTTGCCCACGCGCGCCTGGAGCTTCTGGCCCAGGGCGTCGTAGGCGGCCCGGGCAGCCTCCACGGCGGCACGGGACGCGGGGATCACGGGCTGGCCGATGGCGTCAATCAGCTCCTCCACATGGGCAACCGCCTCATCCTGGAGCTGGGCCAGCTTCTTCTCGGCAGCCAGCAGCACATCATAGTTGCTGACCTGGGCCTTGCGCTGGTCGCTCAGGGCGTCATAGGCGGCGCGGGCGGCCTGGATGGCCTCCTCGGAGTCCAGGGTCACCTCGCCGATGGCGGCGATCTTCTGCTCCACGTCGTGGACGTACCAGCCGGTCAGAGGCAGCACCAGCTCAGGCAGACGGGTCAGGACTGCGGCGGTGGTGGAACCGTACTGGCGGTCCATGCCGGAGCGGTAGGACACGCCGCGGTGGGTGGGAATGCCGCCGAAGCCGCCCACCCGGATGGTACCGGTCAGGTCATAGCTATAGCCTTCGGCGGTCTCGGGGATGGTGACGCTCAGCAGCTGGCGAACGGGGTTGCCGCTGAAATCATACTGGCCGAAGGGGGTGCCGGGGTTGGTCTGATACTTGCTGCCCTGGGCATCCAGGTACACCAGGGAGAAATTGAAGTTGTAAACGCCGGAGATCTTCTCCTTGGGGCTTACCAGGTCGTGGAACTGGACCTTTACGGCCTGGCCGGGGACCAGCTCAGCATCCTGGGGCAGGACCTTGCCGTCGGCGTCGATGAGGTCATAGCTGACGCCCCGGGCGGTGATGACCTGGTAGGCGGCCATGCCGTCCTTCTCGATGCGGAGAATGTGGCGGCCGGTGGTCAGGCCCGTAACGGTGACCTGGCCGTTTTCATCCACGGAAACGCCCTGGCTGGTGAAGCCGTTGAAGGTCATCTTATCGGTGACGGTGGAGCGGGCCACGGTAACGGTGCAGCCCTCCTGGGGAGTGAAGCTGTAGCTGGCACCCTGGGTACCCACATAGAACAGGATGTCGTGCTCGGCATCCAGATACTTCTGCTCGTCCTTGGTGATGTTCACGGTGGGACGGTCGATGAAGGTGTTGGTCTGGATAGAGGAGCCGTCGGCACCCACGGACACCACGAACACGCCGGTGAACTCCGGCCAGATGGCGCTGAAGTCCTTGCCGCCCATACCCTGAACGAAGGTCATGGCGTCATAGGTCACCTGGACGATGGCGGTGCCCGGGTGGTTGGCGGTCATGGTGGCCAGGCAGGAATTGTTGGCGTCGGGGGTGATGGTCACCACGTCGCTGTCTCCGCCGTCCAGGCTCAGCACCTGATAGTGCGCGTCGGGCAGGGCGATCTGGCCGTTCATGAAGCCCTCGATGGCCTGCCAGCTGCGCAGCACGTCCAGCTCGCAGCTCTGGCCCACCTCCAGGTTCTTATAGCCCTGGCGGTTGATGTTCAGATAGATGTTGCCCAGGTCGTACACGTTCTTGTCGAAGCGGTGCACGGTATCGCTGCTGAACGCGTCGTCCATGTGCAGGTCGTCCCGGGTCACAGCCAGCTCCTGGCCGCCGGTGAATTTGCCGAAGGTCCAGTAGGTGACGCCGTCGGGATTCTGGGCCCGCAGGAACTGCTGACTGCCGGTCTCCGGCAGGCGGAAGGAGGCGGTCATGGTGTCGCCCTTGGTCTCCTGGGAAACGGGCTCCAGGAAGGTATAGCTATAGTAGCTGCCGAAGGTGCCCATCCGCAGGGTAGAGCCGGCGGGGGCGGTGACGGTGATGTCCAGGGCCTTGGGAATGGTCAGAGAGAAGCTCTTGGCGCCGCAGTCCACGGTCTGCTTGCTGGACATGGCGGTGGTAATGGGCAGATAGGTCTCGGCCTTCTCGCCCAGGGGGGGTCAGGGTGATGCTGAGACTGCCGCCCTCCAGGAACAGGCAGGAGGTGCGGGTATTGCCATAGGTGGTGGACACGCCGGTCTTGGCCTGGAGGTCCGTGCCGTCGGGGCCGGTAACGGTGACGTCGATGGTGTAATCCTTGCCCTCCACCCAGCTGTAGCTGTCGTTGGTGGCATAGATCTCATAGACGCGGTTCAGGGTGAACACGTTGTCCTGATTGGCCTTCACGGTCAGCACCAGGCTGCCGTTGCACTGGCCCTCGGCGTTGTAGCCCTCCACCAGATAGTCGCCGGCCGGCAGCTTGGTGTTCATCATCAGCTTATAGCCGTCGGCCTCGGGGGTCACATTGGCCAACAGGTCGCGGTCTCCCTTGACGCCATCGGCGAAGTCATACAGCTTCAGGGACGCCAGCTGGGCACTGTGCAGGCCCTTGAAGGAGACGTCCAGGTCGCCCTGGGGCGCGTCGCCCTCCTGGGACACGGTGACGGTGTAGGTGGTGGGGGTGATGGCGGGGGACCACGCGGTGGCCTCCGCAGCGTCGCCGCAGCGGATGGTCAGGACGGTGCCGTTATGGACGGGCACGGTCTCCACCCGGCGATAGTCGGTGCCGTCGGCAGAGAGATAGACCTGATTGTTCTTGTTGGAGGCGGTGGCCGTCATCCGGATGCCGGTGACGCCCTGGGGCAGGGTCAGGGTGTAGGCGGTCTTGTCGGAGGCGAAGTCGGGAGTCAGGACGCCTTCGCTGAAAGACAGGGCGCTGAGGCTGGTGTCGGACATGGTGTTCCAGTCGCCGCCGATGTCCGCGCCGTAGCCGTTAACAGTGTACATGACCCGGATGACATCCCCGGCGAACAGCTTGTCCCCGGCCTTGATGTCGGCAAAGCCCACATTGGTGAACCAGTCGTTCAGGGTGCCCATCCAGCCGGAAGTGGCTCCGCCGTCTCCGGCGGTCAGGCCGTTGATCTCGGTGATGTAGCCGCTGTCGGCCCCGGTCTGGGAATAGCTTCCCAGGGCGGAGACGATGCAGTCCATCATAGTGGACCCGGGAACCAGGTCCACCCATTTGTCCACCAGCGTGCCGTCCCAGACGGCTCCGCTGGATTTTGCGTAGGTGGTGTTTTCCACGATGACCCGAACCTGGCCGTCGTGGTTCTCTGCTGCCCAGACAGTGGTGGGTACCAGGCTCAGTACCATCACCAATGCCAGCAGCAGAGAAACGATGCGTTTCTTCATATGCATTTTCCTCCTGTGAAATATTTATGCCCGGCCGTTTCCGGCAAGTCAACGAAGTGCGCACCGGGGCATTCCCATAAACGGGCGCACTTCCGCCGCAAAAACCGCCGGTCTCCCCCAAGGGATCACCGGCGGCGCATGCTTTCACCCGCGCACAACGAAGAGAACGCCCGCCGCGCTTTTGTCCTCCGCCGTGCAATTCTCCTGCCTCGCGCCGTGGAGCCGATGGCTCCTCGTTTGCATCCTACCTTCTCAGGGGACTGCCCCCAATGGCGGACTTTCGTCCCGGCGGCCAAGGCCGCTTCGGTGCATTCTTGCGCCCACAGTGCCGTTCGCGTGGGGTTTCCGACCCCGTTTCTTTTAGGCAGGCACCTGGCCGTTTTCCGGCCTTTGCGGTACCCGCCGCACAGCATCCTCGGACATGATTCACTTTCCGGCCCCGTGTCCCCACAGAGCCATTCTTATCATACACGATTCCCCCGGAAAAGTCAACGGTCCGCCCCATGCAAAACGGCTCTGTATTGCAGGACTGCAAAAAACCGCCGCAGCGGCGCGGAGTCCCCTTGTTTTGCCGGAAAAAAGGATGTATAATCAAGGCCAGTGGGACAGGGCGAGAAAACCGCGGGATGCTCCCCGGGAAAGCCTGTCCGCATCCGTCAAAGAAGCAAAGGAAGAGCACTGTCATGGAAATTTTGCACGAGATCAACCCGGCGCTGGAGGCTCTGGCGTACTTAGGCTCCCGGGCCAACGGCCATACCCTGGACCGGCTGGAGGAGCGCTTACAGGCCCGGGGCGTCCGGAAGGCGGAGCCCTTCCATCGGGCCAGCGCCGCCCTGCGGGAGCTGCTGCAGGACCTGGACGCGGAGGTTTCCGTTCCGGCAGAGACCCTGCAGCGTCTGTTCGGCGACATCAAGGGCTTTTCCTACAGCACCATCGGGTCCTATAGTCCGGCTTTTCTGTTCTTCTATCCCATGCTGTCCCGCCGGCAGGACTTTGAGACCCTGATGCAGCAGATGGAGCGCCTGACGCCGGACGAGACGGCGCGAAACATGATGATCTCGCTGAGCCTGGAGGAGCAGTCCGGCCCTGCCGCCGGGGCCGCCGCAAAGCTGGTTTCCCGGGTGCTGGCGCTGACGATCCCCACGGAGAGCCGCCTGGCTCTGCTGGAGATCCACCAGAATTACCGGACTCTGCTGCCGGAGATCGCAGCCTGTCTGCGCCCGGCCATAGCGGCGCTGGAGACGGAGTCCGGCCGCATTCAGGAGATCATAGAGGCCTTCTGCCGGGAGGTGGAGGGCCTGGGGACGGAGAGCTATCTCCGGGAGACATCCAGCCTGGCCATCACGCCGGAGGTGCATTATCACCTGATCCCCTTTCTGATGGGACCGGATACCAACCTCTCCATGGAGCAGGAGGACGGCAGCGTGCTGATCTGCTGCGGAGTTATGCGGCTGTCGCTGCGGCGCACCCTGGCGGAAAACAGCAGCGCCTCCCAGGTATATGACGCCATCCGGATCATCGGGGACAAGACACGGTTTGACATTCTCTGTTATCTGAGGGATCATCCGGCGGTCTACGGTCAGCAGCTGTGCAACCATTTCGGCCTGGCCCGCAACACCATTCACCACCATATGAGCAAGCTGGTGAATGCGGGGCTTGTTACCTGCCTGGTGGAGGGAAACCGTATTTATTACACCACGGACCGGGAGCACCTCTCCTATTTGCTGAACCAGCAGCGGCAGCTGCTGATCGGCGGAGAGGATGCGGAGCAGCAGGAAAAATAAAACCGGCAGGAATGCCGCCGGCGCAGGGTTTGCCGCGCCGGCGGCATTTTTTTTTGCAGGGTAAACACATGGCCGCACCTGTAGGCGCGGCCATGTGTTTACCAGCGCCGCTTTTTCTTTTCGCCCTCCCGGCGCTGGAAGGGCTTGTCGATGAGGATGATGTCCTCTCCGAACCGCTGGACGCAGTCCCAGGGAATGTAATAATCCTCGCCCCGGCCGAACAGACCGAAGAACCGGCAGGGGCCAAAGACGATCAGGGCCTTGACGGTCCCCTCCGGGATGCAGAGCTCCAGGTCTCCCACGCAGCCCAGACGGCTGCCGTCGCAGATGTTGATGACCTCCTTGCGGCGCAGCTGTGAAAATCGGCACATCATGGTCTCCACCTCAGCTCCAGCCTATGCGCCTTCCGGCGCGTCCTATGCCATCAGATCACCGCGTCCACGGGAATGCCGACGCCCGCGGCCGCCGTGAACCGGCGGGTGACAAAACTGTTATATTATCTTTAAGGAATCTTAAAGGTTCCCCCCTTGTTTCTTTAACTGTTTTTCTTTATACTGAATTTTAGGAACAGGGACAGCTGATCGGAAGCTGTATCGACAAAAAAAGAGCCACTCTTGACAGGGAACAGCAGATCATATATACTAAGTGTATCAACCATCTTGATACAGTTGCGCCTGTGCGCACAGAGAAAGGAAAGCGCCTATGGAGACGTTAAAGACCATCAATTTTATCATAGCGGTTATTTTCTTCGTCTGCTATACCTATCAGTTCCTGTATATCCCGGTGCCCTGGCTGCGGAAGGAGAAGCCCCACGGCCCGGCCAAGGCCAACCGGTACGCCGTTCTGATCTGCGCCCGGAACGAGCAGCGGGTCATCGGCGACCTGATCGCCAGCCTTCGGGGGCAGACATATGACCAAAGCCTGCTGTCCATTTTCGTGCTGGCGGACAACTGCACCGACGACACGGCCATGGTGGCCCGGGTGGCCGGGGCCCATGTGTATGAGCGGTTCAACCAGGTGCGGGTGGGCAAGGGCTACGCCCTGCAGGAGCTGCTGGAGCACCTGGAGCAGGACTATCCCCAGGGCTTCGACGGATACTTCGTGTTTGACGCGGACAATATTCTGGCTCCCAACTATGTGGAGGCCATGAACCGGACGTTTTCCGACGGACACGAGATCGTCACCAGCTTCCGCAACAGCAAGAATTACGGCGACAACTGGATCAGCGCCGGTTACGCCCTGTGGTTCCTGCGGGAGAGCCGGTATCTCAATCACGCCCGGTTCCTGCTGGGTACCAGCTGCGCCGTGTCTGGCACCGGGTTCCTGTTCAGCCGACAGGTGCTGGAGGAGACGGGACCCTGGCCCTTCCACCTGCTGACGGAGGACATCCAGTTCTCCGTGGACCAGGTGACCCGGGGACGGAAGATCGCCTTCTGCCCCGACGCGGTGCTGTATGACGAGCAGCCCACCACCTTCCGCCAGTCCTGGAACCAGAGGCTGCGGTGGTCCAAGGGGTATTTGCAGGTATTCCGGGGCTACGGCGCCAAGCTGCTGCGGGGCGCGGCTGGGGGGAGCTTCTCCTGCTACGACATGGCGGCGGCCATTATGCCGGCCTTTGTCCTGTCGGCGGCGGCCATCGTGTGCAATGTGACGGCGGCGGTGCTGGGAGCCATTCGGGGGGCGGATCTGACCATTGCCCTGTGGTCCGTGGGGCAGATGCTGCTGAATATGTATCTGACCCTGTTTGTGCTGGGGGCCATCACCACCGTCACCGAGTGGCGGCGGATCCATACCAAGGCGGTGAAGAAGGTGATCTACGCCTTCACCTTCCCACTGTTTATGTTTACTTATATTCCCATCTCCTTTGCGGCGCTGTTCAGCAAGGGGGAGTGGAAGCCCATTGAGCACCGGGTCAGCGCGGCAAGCCTGCGGGGCCGGGGCCGGGAGGAGCTGCTGCCCTTCTGACGGAGCGGCCTGAGAGAATGGAGAGGCGAACACCATGTACAACATTCTGGTCTGTGACGACGAAAAGGATATCGTATCGGCGCTGCATATTTATCTCAGTGCCGAGGGCTATCGGGTGCTGACGGCCTTTGACGGGCCGGAGGCCCTGCGGCAGCTGGACCGGGAGGAGGTACACCTGGTGCTGCTGGATGTGATGATGCCGGGAATGGACGGCATCACCGCCATGACCCGGCTGCGGCAGAGCCGGAATCTGCCGGTGATCCTGCTGACGGCCAAGTCCGAGGACACGGACAAGGTGCTGGGGCTGAATATGGGAGCCGACGACTATGTTACCAAGCCCTTTAACCCCGTGGAGCTGCTGGCCCGGGTCCGGTCCCAGCTGCGGCGGTATATGACTCTGGGCGGCGGCCATGTGGCCCCCACCGCCGTGACCATCGGCGGAGTGAGCCTGGACGACAATGCCAAGACCGTCACCGTGGACGGGGACACCGTGAACCTGACGCCCCTGGAATACGACATTCTGCGGCTGCTGATGCAGCATCCGGGGAAGGTGTTCTCGCCCCACGAGATCTATCGCCGGGTGTGGCATGAGGACCCGGCGGCGGACAATCCCGTGGCCGTCCACGTGCGGCACATCCGGGAGAAGATCGAGATCAACCCCGCAGAGCCCCGGTATCTGAAGGTGGTGTGGGGCAAGGGGTACAAAATGGAGGGGGCGGCGCAATGAAAAAGCTGCTGGAAAAGCCGTGGGCCAAGGCCCTGGCCTTTCTGCTGACCCTGCTGCCGGGCACGGCGGCGGTGTATGGCGGCGTCGAGCTGGTATACATATGTGTCTATAACATGCATACGGACAGGCGCCTGGATATGCTGTGGGCCGTGACGGCGGTGTGCGCCGTGGTGGCTGCGGCATCCCTGGTGTTCTCCCTGTCGGCGGCGGGACACTGGCCGGGCCATGAGGGCATCCATCTGACCTGGGTGGAGAAGATCCCGGTGGACCTGTTTGTGCTGGGGTTGACCTGCGTGTGGTACATCTATCTGGACGCCGTGTACTATCCATCCGCCACGCTGGGCCTGGCGGTATTTGTGGCGCTGGCGTATCTGTTCGTGCTGGCGTTTACGGCCCGGTGCAAGGCCGGGACCGTGCTCAGCGACCTGCTGGCGCTGCGGCTGCTGCGGCTTTTCAGCCGGGGGGCCGTGTGGACCTGGCGGCACCTGCGGGTGCTGGTGCTGAGCCTGCCCCTTACCTGGAAAACCGCCGCGGTGCTCGTCGCCCTTATGGCGGCGGAGCTGCTGATGCTTGCGTATGATCTCAACGAGGCAGAGCTGGCGGTGTATCTGGCGCTGCATATCCTGATTCTGGGGGCGGCCATGTGGCAGGTGCTGGCCCTGCGGAAGCTGCAGCAGGGGGGCGAAAACCTGGCCAAGGGGGACTTCTCCCATCCCATCACCCTGAGCCGGGGGGCGCTGCCGGAGCTGAAGCGCCATGCGGCCAACCTGAACTCCGTGCAGCAGGGCATCCAGCAGGCGGTGGAGGAGAAGATGAAGTCCGAGCGGCTGAAAACCCAGCTGATCACCAACGTGTCCCACGACATCAAAACGCCCCTGACCTCCATCGTCAACTATGTGGACCTGCTGAAAAAGGAGGAGATGCCCTCCGACAGCGCAAGGGAATACCTGGAGGTGCTGGACCGGCAGTCCCAGCGGCTGCGGAAGCTGACGGAGGACCTGGTGGAGGCCTCCAAGGCGTCCACCGGGAATATCCCGGTGTCCCTGGCCCCCACGGACCTGAACGTGCTGCTGAGCCAGGTGTGCGGCGAGTATCAGCAGAGACTGGAAAAGCAGGTGCTGGAGCCGGTGCTGTCGCTGTGTGAGCCGGGAGCCGCGGCCATGGCCGACGGGCGGCTGCTGTGGCGGGTGCTGGACAACCTGATGAGCAACATCTGCAAGTACGCCATGCCCGGGACAAGGGTGTATCTGTCCACGGAGGCGGGAGAGGACGGCGTGCGGATGGTGGTGAAGAATATCTCGCGCTATCCCCTGAATATCTCCGCCGACGAGCTGACGGAGCGGTTTGTCCGGGGGGACAGCTCCCGGTCCACCGAGGGCAGCGGGCTGGGGCTGTCCATCGCCACCAGCCTGACCGCCATCCAGGGCGGCGACTTCCGACTGACCATCGACGGCGACCTGTTCAAGGTGACGCTGACGCTGCCCCGGGCGGAGCAGGAGGAAAAACAGGAATAACGGCGCATGAAAATACCCTCCGGCGGAGTGAAAACCGCCGGAGGGTGATTTTTATGTGTTGGCACAGCGGGACAGAAACTGCCGGGTGCGCTCCATCCGGGGATGGTCCATGACCTGACGGGGGTCCCCCTGCTCCACGATGACGCCGCCGTCCATGAAGATCAGCCGGTCCGCCACGTCCCGGGCGAAGGCCATCTCGTGGGTCACCACGATCATGGTGGTGCGGCGGCCGGCCAGCTGGCGGATGACCCGCAGCACCTCGCCGGTAAGCTCCGGGTCCAGGGCGGAGGTGGGCTCGTCGAAGCACAGTACGTCCGGCTCCATGCACAGGGCCCGGGCGATGGCCACACGCTGCTTCTGGCCGCCGGAGAGCTGATGAGGGTAGTGCCCGGCCCGGTCTGACAGGCCCATCTGGTCCAGCAGGTCCAGCCCCCGGTCCCGGATGTCCTGCTCCGTCTCGCCGTCCCGCCGGGCCAGCCGCCGGGCCAGGGTCACATTTTCCAGGGCTGTGTACTGGGGGAACAGGTTGAAGTCCTGAAAGACCAGGCCGAAGTGCAGCCGCTTCCGGCGCAGGTCCCGCTCCCGGTCCGGAGGCCGGGACGCATCCAGCAGGGGCTCTCCCCGCAGGGAAATGACACCGCCGTCGGGGCGCTCCAAAAAGTTCAGGCACCGCAGCAGGGTGGTTTTGCCGCTGCCGGAGGAGCCGATGACGGACAGCGTTTCACCCTCCGGCAGCTGGAAGCTCACATCCCGCAGCACCCGGGTGCCGCCGAAGGCTTTCTCCAGGTTCTCGACGCTTAAATATGCCATGGCGGCCTCCTTTACCGGAAATAGCTGAGACGGCGCTCCAGATACCGAAACAGCAGCGTCAGCAACCCCACGAACAGCAGATAATATATCCCTGTATAGAACAGGGGCCAGGTGATCCCGGCGGACTTCACATAGTCCTCGCCGGCCTTGGTCAGCTCCACAATGGCGATGATCCGGGCCAGGGAAGTGTCCTTTACCAGGGTGATGATCTCATTGGACATGGGGGGCAGGATCCGCTTGACCACCTGCAGAAGCGTGACCCGGAAGAAGATCTGCCGCCGGGTCATGCCCAGCACCTGCCCTGCCTCCCGCTGGCCCGCCGGGGTGGCCTGGATGCCGCCCCGGTAGATCACGGAGAAGTAGCAGGCATAGTTCAGCACAAAGGCCACGATGCACGCCAGCATCCGGTGGCTGCCCCAGATATTCCGGCCCAGCCACAGGCCCGGGCCGTAAAAGATGATGATCAGCTGCAGCACCAGAGGCGTGCCCCGGATCACCCACACCAGAGCGTCGAACACCGCCCGCACCGGGCGGCACCGGCTCATGGACCCCAGGGCCACCAGCAGCCCCAGGGGCAGGGAGAACGCCAGCGTCAGCCCAAACAGGACGGCGGCCTGGCGCATCCCCTGGAGCAGGGAAAGGGTTACGGTCCAGAACATGGCGTTATGCGGCGGGAACCACCACCACCTGAGCATTGCGGCAGTAGGCGGGGGTGCAGGTCATGGCGTTCTGCACGCCGTCGGTGAGGGTCATGCCGTTCCACACCACGTCGATGGCCTGGCTGTTCAGCTCGTTGACCTTCTGGCCCCAGTCGATGACCACAAATTCCACCTCCACGCCCAGGCGCTGGGCCACCAGCCGGGCAAGCTCCGCGTCGAAGCCGGTCCACTGGCCGCTGTCGTCCTTGTAGTCCATAGGCGCAAACTCCGTGATGCCCACCACCAGGGCGCCCTTGTTCTGAATGTAGGCCACGTCACCGGCGGCATCCTGGGTATAGCTGGTCTGGGGCAGCTCTACCAGCAGGTCCTCCCGGACGCCGAACTGCCGGGCCAGGGTCTGGGTGGTGCCGTCCTGATAGGCCTCGGCCAGAACGGAGGTGATGAAGTCGGCCAGGTCAGAGCCTTGGCGGCAGCCGATGCCGTACTCCTCCTGGGTGAGGCTGTCGGTATAGGTGAGGTTGGGATAGCTGGTGTCGGGTCCGATCATGGCGCCGGCCATCAGCAGGTCAATAACGGCGGCGTCGGAGGTCCCGGCGGCTACCTCCATCAGGGCGGCTGCCTGATCCTGGACGCTGTTGACAGTCCAGCCCTTTTCCTTGGCCACCTCCTCGCCGGCGGAACCGGCCTCCACGGCATAAATCGTGTTCTTGGCACCGCTCTGGCCGCAGGCGGACAGAGCGGCGGTGACAGCCAGCAGCAGGAGCAGACAGACTCCGCGTTGAATGATGTTCTTCATGATTTCCTCCATTCCCCGGCCCCTATCGCCGGGCGATTTAGTATGCTAATACACTACCACACTACTGAGATAAAGTAAAGACGGAATAACCACCAAATTTACCCCTATGGGGCCGGGGTGTTTTGCACGGAAAACACAAAACGACAAAATGTCCGCATAAAGCGGACGTTTGACTGCGATTGACGGCGGCGGCCCCGGGGCATGCTAACCGGGAGAGGAGGCGCACATGGACATTTTTGACGGATTGTCCGCTCTGGGCGGACTGTGCCTGTTTTTATTCGGCATGAGCATCATGGCCGAGGCTCTCCAGCGCCGGGCAGGCGGACGGCTGGGGGGACAGCTGCGCCGCATGACCCGCAGCCGCTGGGCGGGCTTTTTCACGGGTCTTGCGGTGACGGCGGCGGTGCAGAGCTCGTCGGCGGCTATGGTGATGGTGGTGGGATTCGTGAACTCCGGACTGCTGACCCTGGGTCAGGCGGTGGGGGTCATCATAGGCACCAATGTAGGCACCACGGTGACGCCCTGGCTGCTGAGTCTGGGCGGACTGGAGGGGGGCGGTTTTCCGGGACGGCTGCTGCGGCCTGCGGGCTTCGTGCCCCTGCTGAGCCTGTGGGGCATCATCGCTTATCTGTCCAGGAATGGCCGCCGCCGGGATACCGGCCAGGCCCTGCTGGGCTTTGCCACATTGATGCAGGGAATGGAGCTGATGTCCGGCTCTGTGGCAGGACTTGCCCAGGCAGAGGGCTTCCGCCGGCTGTTTACGGCCTTTACGGACCCGCTGCTGGGGTTGCTGGCCGGGGCGGTGCTGACGGCGGTGATCCAGTCCAGCTCCGCCTCCGTGGGGATATTGCAGGCCCTGGCCGCCAGCGGTCAGGTTACGGTGGGAGCCGCTGTGCCCATCATTATGGGGCAGAACATCGGCACCTGCATCACGGCCATGCTGTCCTCCGTGGGGGCCAGCCGCAATGCCCGCCGGGCGGCGCTGATCCACCTGCTGTTCAACCTTACCGGGGCCGGGGTGTGGCTGGCGGTGTTCTGGCTGGTGAAGGTGCTGGCGGCTCCGACGATGCTGGCCCGTCCCGTGACTCTGCCGGGGGTGGCGGTGATCCACACGGCCTTCAACCTGCTGTGTACGATGCTGCTGTTTCCGGCGGCGGGACTGCTGGAGCGGGCGGTGCTGCGGCTGCTGCCGGGTGAGGACGGGGAGAAGGGGACGGAGCTGGACCCCCGGCTGCTGGCGGCCCCGGCGGCAGCCCTGGAAAAATGCCGGGAGCTGGCCGGGGACATGGCGGCCCTGGCCCGGGATAACCTGCGCCGGGGCGTGGCTGCTCTGACGGAGGTGCAGCCTGCTTCGGCAAAGGAGCTGCGGCGGCAGGAGGAGCGCATCGACCGAATGGAGGACGTGCTGGGGACATTCCTGGTGCGGCTCAGCGGCCAGACGCTGACCCGGCGGGACAACGCCCGGGCGGCGGAGCTGCTGGCGCTGATCGGCGATTTTGAGCGGCTGGGGGATCACGCCATGAACCTGTTGGAAAGCGGGGAGGAGCTGCGGGATAAGGACATTTCCCTGCCTGCCGAGGACCGCCGGGAGCTGCGGGTGCTGACGGACGCCGTGGGGGAGATCGCGGACCTGGCCCTGGACGCCTTCCGTCGGGAGGACCCCGCCGCCCAGGCGGAGGTGGAGGCCTTGGAGCAGGTCATCGACGGCCTGAAGGAGCAGCTGCGGTCCCGGCGCATCCGGCGGATGCAGCAGGGGAGCGGCACCATGGAGCTGGGCTTTGTATGGTCCGACGTGCTGACGGACCTGGAGCGGGCGGCGGACCATTGCAGCAACATTGCCGGGTGCGTGGCGGAGCTGCCCGATGGGAACCAGGGGCTTCATGCCGCCCAGACGGCCCTGCGGCAGCAGGACCCGGCGTTTGAGGACCGGGTCCGCCGCTATGCGGAAAAGTATCGGGTATGAAAAACTACTCCGGCGCAGGCACCGCCTGCGCCGGTTCAGCTTGTCAAAAATTCTTTTTGACATGCGGTGAGGGAAATTTCCACATCCCGTTTCGACGATTATTTGCCATCGGTGTGCCATAATACACGCTGATCGACTAATTTTTCCACCTGCCGGGGCCGGAAAAGGAATCGCACCGGAAAAAACCCGGTTTTGGGCAGGGGAGGGCTTGAGAAATTGGGACATATCCTGTACAATATAATTTTACAGGCATACAAAGGGGGGATTCCCATGAAACGATATCGTCGCCGGGCGCTGTGTCTGCTGCTGGCGGCGGCGCTGCTGCTGGGCGGCTGCGCCGGACCCACGGCAGGGAAGGACGACGGCAGACTGCGGGTGGTTTGCACCCTGTTTCCTTACTATGATTTTGTCCGGGCCATCGGCGGCGACCGGGTGGAGCCGTATCTGCTGGTGACCGCCGGGCGGGAGGCCCACAGCTTCGAGCCAACGCCCCTGGATGTGATCCGCATCTCTGAGGCGGACGTGTTTCTCTGCAACGGCGGCGAAAGCGAGGAATGGGTAGAGGACATTCTGTCCGCTGCCGGGGAGAACATCGGCTCTGTGGTCCGTATGATGGACCACGTGGACGCTCTGGGTGAGGAATTTTCCGAGGGCATGCAGGGCGGCCACGACGATCACGGCGGCCACGACGATCACGACGGCCACGACGATCACGATGGCCATGACCACGACGGCCACGAGGAGCACATCGAATACGACGAGCATATCTGGACCTCACCCCGCATTGCCATGGACCTGTGCCGGGTCATCGCGGATACCCTGTCCCAGGCGGACCCGGACCACGCGGCGGAGTATCAGACGCGGCTTGCGGCGTATGTGCAGGAGCTGGCGGACCTGGACCAGGCGTTCCGGGACACGGTGGAAGGAGGCAGCCGCCGCCTGCTGGTGTTCGGCGACCGGTTCCCGCTGCTGTATTTCTGCCGGGAGTACGGCCTGGACTACCGGGCGGCCTTCCACGGCTGCTCCGGCGACACGGAGCCGTCTCTGGCTACGCTGAAGTACCTCATTGACAAGGTGCGGGCGGAGCAGATTCCGGCGGTGTACACCATCGAGCTCAGCAGCCAAAAGGTGGCCTCCGCCATTGCCGAGACCACCGGGGCCAGGATCCTGACCTTTCACTCCTGCCAGACCCTGACCCGGCAGGAATTTGACCGGGGGGAGACGTACCTCTCCCTGATGTGGAAAAATGTGGACGTACTGAAGGAGGGGTTGTCATGAGCGAACCCAAGATACTCATAGACTGCCGTGACGCGGCCCTGGGCTATGAGGGCCGCCCCATCTGGGAGCATCTGTCGTTCCGGGTGCGCCGGGGGGATTATCTTTGCATCGTGGGGGACAACGGCTCCGGCAAGTCCACCCTGCTGAAAAGTCTGCTGGGCCTGCTGCGGCCCCTGTCCGGGGAAATCCACCTGGACGACAGTGTGCGCCGGGGGGCCATCGGCTATCTGCCCCAGCAGACCCGGGCGCAGAAGGATTTCCCTGCCACCGTCAGCGAGGTGGTGCTGTCGGGCTTCCTAAGCGCCCGGGGCTGGAAATTTTTCTACACACCGGCTCAGAAATCCCAGGCATTGCAGCACATGGGCAAGCTGGGCATTCTGGAGCTGAAGGACCGGTGCTACCGGGAGCTGTCCGGCGGCCAGCAGCAGCGGGTGCTGCTGGCCCGGGCTCTGTGTGCGGCGGGGGATCTGCTGGTGCTGGATGAACCGGTGACGGGACTGGACCCCGCTGCCGCCGACGACCTGTACCGCACCCTGCGGTATCTCAACCGCACCGAGGGCATGGCCGTGGTGATGGTGACCCACGACATCCGCAGCGCCCTGCGGGACGCCACCGCCATCCTGCACGCCGGACGGAACCAGTGGTTCCTGGGCACGCCCCGGGAATATCTGGCCTCGCCCTACGGAAAACGCTTCGGAGGTGACCTGTCATGAGCCTGCTGCTGGAAATGTTTACCTATCCCTTCATCGTCCGGGCCTTCGTGGTGGGCATTCTGGTGTCCCTGTGCGCGGCGCTGCTGGGGGTGCCCCTGGTGCTCAAGCGGTATTCCATGATCGGCGACGGCCTGAGCCATGTGTCCTTCGGGGCCCTGTCCATCGCCGTGGCCTGCGGCTGGGCCCCGCTGCCGGTATCCATCCCGGTGGTGATCTTGGCGGCCCTGGGCCTGCTGCGGCTGACGGAAAACAGCCGCATGGGGGCCGATGCCGCCATTGCCGTGGTGTCCGCCTCGTCCCTGGCTGCCGGCGTCATTGTCACCAGCCTGACCACCGGCATGACCACGGACGTGGACAGCTATATGTTCGGCTCCATTCTGGCCATGGACCGGTCGGACGTGGCCCTCAGCGCCGGACTGTCGGCGGCGGTGCTGCTGCTGTTCGTGCTGTTTTACCACAAGCTGTTCGCCATCACCTTCGACGAGAGCTTCTCCCGGGCCACCGGTGTGCGGGTGGGGCTGTACAATACGTTCCTCTCCGTGCTGACGGCCCTGACCATCGTGCTGGGAATGCGGATGATGGGGGCTATGCTGATCTCCAGCCTGGTGATCTTCCCGGCCCTGTCTGCCATGCGGGTGAGAAAGAGCTTCCGGGGCGTGGTGATCCTGGCGGGGATCCTGTCCGTGACCTGCTTCTGCGCGGGGCTCACCGCATCGTATCTGCTCAGCACCCCGGTGGGCGCCACGGTGGTCATCGCCGACCTGCTGGCGTTTCTGGTGTGCAGCATAGTGGGGAAGAAATAGATAAACGATCTCTGTCAAAGAACCCCCGCTTTCACGCGTGAAAGCGGGGGTTCTTTGACAGGCTGAGGGCTGGGACGCCTGTGCGTTCCGGCCCTTTTCCGGTTTACAAACGGCTCACAGGCTGACGCCGCCGTCGGCGGAGGATGCGTCCTCCAGCAGGGGAGCAATGCGGTCCAGCAGAGCGCGGACCTGCTGCGGGCAGCGGCCAATGTAACGGGCCGGGTCCATGAGGCGGTCCAGCTCCGGGCGGGTCATGCCAAAGGCCGGGTCCGCCGCCAGACGGTCCAGCAGGTCGCAGGGCTCACCGTCCTTCATCCGGGCGGTGGCGGCCATGGAGTGTACCCGCACCCGCTCGTGGAGCTCCTGCCGGTCGCCGCCGCGCTTGACGGCCTCCATCATCAGGTTCTCCGTGGCCAGGAAGGGCATATACTCCCGGATGGCCTTGTCCACCACCTTTTCGTTGACCCGCAGGCCGTCTGTAACGTTCTGGGCCAGGCGCAGAATGGCGTCGGCGCACAAAAAGCCCTCAGGCATAGACAGGCGGCGGTTGGCAGAGTCGTCCAGGGTGCGCTCCATCCACTGGACGGAGGCAGTCATGGGAGCATTCATGGCGTCGGCCATGAGATAGCGGCTCAGGGAGCAGATGCGCTCACAGCGCATGGGGTTGCGCTTATAGGCCATGGCCGACGAGCCGATCTGGTGCTCCTCAAAGGGCTCCTCCAGCTGACGGTCGTGCTGCAGCAGGCGGATGTCGTTGGCCATGCGGTAGACGCTCTGAGCCATAGACGACAGGCAGTTCAGAATCCGGGCATCTACCTTCCGGGGGTAGGTCTGGCCGCAGACGGTGAAGCAGGAGTCAAAGCCGAACCCGGCAGCGATGCGGCGGTTCATCTCGTCAATCTTTGCCTCATCGCCCTCAAAGAGATCCATGAAGCTGGCCTCGGTGCCGGTGGTGCCCCGGCAGCCCAGAAAGCGCAGGCTGCCCAGGACAAAATCCAGCTCCTCCAGGTCCGAAAGCAGGTCCTGGAGCCACAGGGCGGCCCGCTTGCCCACGGTCACCGGCTGGGCGGGCTGATAGTGGGTATAGCCCAGGGTGGGGGTGGCGGCGTATTTTTCCGCAAAGGCGGAGAGGTTCTTCATCACCGCCAGCAGCTGGCCCCGGAGATAACGCAGCCCGTCCCGGTACAGGATCAGGTCGGCGTTGTCGGTGACATAGCAGCTGGTGGCCCCCAGATGGATGATGCCCGCCGCCAGAGGCGCGGCCTTGCCATAGGTATAGACGTGGGCCATGACATCGTGGCGGACCTCCCGCTCCCGCTGCCGGGCGGTGTCGTAGTCGATATCGGTGATGTGCTGCTCCAGCTGGCGGACCTGCTCCTCCGTTACCGGCAGGCCCAGGTCATGCTGGGCCCGGGCCAGGGCTGTCCACAGGCGGCGCCAGGTCTGAAAGCGCATGTCCGGAGAGAACAGGTGCAGCATATACGGTGAGGCGTAGCGCCCGGACAGGGGGGATTCATAAACGTCGTGGGACATAACAGTCCTCCGTTTCTGTGATTTTCAGCGGACGATCAGGCTGTCGCGCTCGGCGCCCACGGACACATAGCCGATGTGGCAGCCGATGGCCCGCTCCACATACTCCACATAGTCCCGGGCCGCCTGGGGCAGATCCTCCCAGGTGCGGGCGGCGGAAATGTCGCAGTTCCAGCCGGGGACGTACTCGGTGACGGGCTTGGCCTGGTCCAGCAGCACGGGGAAGGGGAACTCGTCGGTCTGTTGACCGTCGATCTCATAGTGGGCGCAGACGGGGATCCGGTCCATGTAGCTGAGGATATCCAGCTTGGTCAGGGCGATGTTGGTGGCGTTCTGCATCCGGACGCCGTAGCGGGTGGCCACCAGGTCGATGGGACCCACCCGGCGGGGACGGCCGGTCTTGGCGCCGTATTCGTCACCGGCGTCCCGGAGCTTTTCGGCATCCGCGCCGAACCACTCGCAGACAAAGGGACCCTCGCCCACGCAGGAGGAATAGGCCTTCACCACGCCCACCACCTCGTCGATGGATGCACCGGGCAGGCCGGAGCCTACCGGAGCAAAGGCGGCGATGGTGTTGGAGGAGGTGGTATAGGGATAGATGCCGTAGTCCAGGTCCCGCAGAGCGCCCAGCTGGCCCTCGAACAGAATGGACTTGCCGTCGGCCTGGGCCTGGTGGAGATAGCGGCTGGTGTCGGCCACATAGGGCTTTACCCGCTGGCCGTACTGCTCCACCCAGGCCATCATCTCGTCCATGGTGTACCCCTTGGCGCCGTAGACCTCCCGGAGGATCAGGTTCTTCCACTCCAGCAGGTCCTGCAGATGGGCCTTCAGGTGCTCGGGGTACAGCAGCTCGCCGGCCAGGACGGTCTTTTTCTGGTACTTGTCGGAATAAAAGGGGGCGATGCCCTGTTTGGTGGAGCCGTACTTCTTATCCTTCAGCCGCTGCTCCTCCAGGGCGTCCAGCTCCCGGTGCCAGGGCAGCAGCAGACTGGCCCGTTCGCTGACCAGCAGATTCTCGGGGGTGATGTCCACGCCGCCCTGGCGGACGGTGTCGATCTCCTTGAGCAGATTCTCGCAGTCCAGGGCCACGCCGTTGCCGAGGATGTTCATGACACCGGAGCGGAAAATGCCGGAGGGCAGCAGATGCAGGGCGAACTTGCCCTTTTCGTTGATGACCGTGTGCCCGGCGTTTCCGCCGCCCTGATAGCGCACCACCACGTCATATTGTTGGGTGAGGTAGTCCACCATGCGGCCCTTGCCCTCGTCGCCCCAGTTGATACCCACGATCGCGCAATTTGACATGTCTTTGTCTCCTCATCTATATCATAACAGAATTTTTGGCGGGTTTCCACCGCCAACAGCCCCTTATTATACCGAAAAGCGCGTCAGAAGTAAATAACAAATCCGACATATCTGACATTATTATTTCTAATACTTGTTGTGAATATACACGATAAACATGCATGTATTTTCGGCATAAATTACAAAAAACTTGTGCGTTCTGCTGCTTGACGACCGGGGGGCGGCGGGGCTATAATCATTTGTTCCTTTTAATGGGAGGTAAATGCTATGGAAAAACAGAAAAAATCCCTGTTCGGGCCAATGGACCTGACCAAGGGGACATGCTGGAAAACGATTCTGATCTTTTCGCTGCCGGTGATCCTGTCGTATCTGCTGCAGCAGGTGTATTCCATCAGTGACGCGGCCATTGTGGGCCAGACGCTGACGGCCCAGGAGGTGGCGGGCGTCAACGACACCACATCGCTGGTGTTCATCTTTCTGCAATTCGCCTTCGGCGTCAGCGCAGGCTTCTGCGTGGTGACGTCATGCCAGGTGGGCGCCCGGAACCAGGCAGGCGTGCGGCGGTCCCTGGCCACCCAGATCATCCTGTCGGCGGTGCTGACGGTGCTGCTGACGGCCCTGGCCCTGGCGCTGCTGAATCCCATGCTGGCGTGGATCAACGTGACGCCGGACAATGCCGAGGTGTATCGCGCCGCGTATACCTATTGCTTCATCATCTTCGCGGGCATCGGGGCCCAGCTGTTTTATAACTTCATCTGCGCGTTTCTGCGCAGCATGGGCGACTCCCTGACGCCGCTGCTGTTCCTGCTGTTTTCCACGGTGCTGAACGTGGGGCTGGACCTGCTGTTCATCATGGTGTTCCGGTGGGGCGTGGCCGGTGCGGCCATTGCCACGGTGGCGGCTCAGCTCATCAGCACGGTGGCGTGCTTCATCTATGCCTTTGCCAAGTATCCTCAGCTGCGGCTGCACCGGGAGGACATGCGGATCACCCGGGGCGATATCCGCCGCCATGTGGTGCAGGGCGTGCCCCTGGGGCTGCAATTCTCGGTGCTGGCCATCGGCATTATCGTCATGCAGGGCGTGGTGGTACAGTTTGACATGCTGGACGGCGTTATGGTGTCCTCCTCCGCCCAGATGGGCTTCGGCGCGGCCAACAAGCTGTCCAACCTGACGGCAACGCCTATGAATGCCCTGGGCACGGCCATGACCAGCTTCACCGCCCAGAATCTGGGCGCGGGCAACCATGACCGCATCCGCAGGGGCGCGCTGCAGGCTCTGGGGATGATGGCCATCATCGCCGTGGCGGCGGTGAGCTGTGGACTGCTGCTGACGCTGAACAATACATATCTGCATATCTTCCTGTCGGCGGACAAGATCACGGCAGATACCATCCGGTTTGGCAACACGTTCCTGTATGTGGATTATTCCATGTATCTGTTCCTGGGCTGCGTATTCATCACCCGCAACTGTGTCCAGGGCATCGGACGGTCCCAATTCGTGCTGGGGGCCGGCGCGGCGGAGCTGGTGGCCCGGATCGCCGTGTGCCTGGTGCTGCCTGCGGCTGTGGCAGGGGGCGCCGTCAGCGCGGCGGCCAGCCCGGCGGCGTTTTACGCCCTGTGTGCTGCGGACCCGCTGGCGTGGATCGCCGCGGACATCATCATGGGCACCCCCGTGGTGCGGAACATCCTGCGGAAGGATTACCGGTATATGAATCTGTGAAGAAACGCTCCCTGTGCCGGAAGGCACAGGGAGCGTTTGAGCTTGTCAAAAAAGGGCGGCGCCCTTTTTTGACAAATTGTAAAGCGTATTACGCCAGCGCCTGCAGCGCTGCCCTGGCAGCGGACTGCTCGGCCTCTTTTTTACTCCTGCCGGTGCCGGTACCGGCGGTTTCGCCGTTGAGCAGCACCGCACAAGTAAACTGCCTGGCGTGGTCCGGGCCGGTGGCGCCGATCATCTCGTAGTGCAGCGTTTGGTTGCTGCGGCGCTGGACCAGCTCCTGAAGCTCCGTCTTATAGTCCCGGCGGCGCTCCTCCACGGCCTCCTCCTGCTCCTTGTCCAGCAGCACCCGGTGGATCAGGGCCCGGGCGGCTTCCATGCCGCCGTCCAGGTACACCGCCGCGAACACGGACTCCGTTGCGTCGGCCAGGATGGAGGGCCGCTGACGGCCGCCGCCGGCCTCCTCGCCCTTGCCCAGCCGCAGCTCATTGCCCAGGCCCAGGCGCTGGGCCACCTCATACAGGCTCTCCTCGCACACCAGGGCCGCCCGCATCCGGGTCAGGTCCCCCTCCGGCAAATCCGGGTGCTTGTGATACAGATAGTCCGCCGTGACCAGACCCAGCACGGCGTCCCCCAGAAACTCCAGCCGCTCGTTGCTGCTGACGCCGCAGCACCGGTGCTCGTTGGCGTAGGAGCTGTGGTACAGGGCCGCCTGAAGCTGCTCCTTGCAGCGGAAGGTGTAGCCCAGCTTTTTTTCCAGTACTTGCAGGGTATGCATGATGTTTTTCTCCCTTCCGCAGCGGAAAAAGGAAACCCCGTTGCAACCAACGGGGCCTTCTTTTTCAGCTGCTTGATTGATTCAGTTCAGCTTATTATACAGATAGCGCACGCAGTCGCCCACGGTCTTCAGACCGGTGAGGTCCTCCTCGTCGATCTCGCCGACGTCGAATTCCTCCTCCATGGCCATGACCAGCTCCACCAGGTCCACGGAGTCGGCGCCCAGATCGTCCACAAAAGAACTATCCATGCCGATCTCGTCGGTATCAATGGCAAACTGCTCAGCGATCAGATCCTGCATGGTCTTGAAGATCTCGTCCATCGTCATGAGATGATCCCTCCTTTCGGGCTTTGTCTTGGAAAATAATACGGCAATTGGTCAGGTCTGTCAATACCCTTTTTGTGAATTATTCCGGCTGCACCTGCATCAGATGCACATTTTCCTGAATCTGTCCAATGATGCCGCTTTCGGCCACCTGCCTGGCCTGGCCGATGGCGTTGTCGATGGCCTCGGCGTTGGAGGCGCCGTGGGCCTTGATCACGGGCTTGGAGATGCCGATAAACGCCGTGCCGCCCACCTTATTGGGGTCCAGCTGGGCCTTGAAGGCCCGCAGCCCCGGCATGACCATGGCGGCGGCCAGCTTGGTCAGCAGATTCTTTTTGAAAATATCGCCCAGGGCATGGCCCGCAAAGGAGCCAACGCCCTCCATGGTCTTGAGCAGGATGTTTCCGGAGAAGCCGTCTGTGACGATAACGTCGCAGCCGCCCTTGATGGCCTCCTTGGCCTCGATGTTGCCGATGAAGTTCAGGTGCCCGTCGGCGCCTGCCTGCCGCAGCAGGGCCAGGGCCGCCTTTTGCAGGTCCGTGCCCTTGCTGTCCTCCGTGCCGATGTTCAGCAGGCCCACCCGGGGGCGCTCCAGCCCCAGGACCCGTCCGGCATAGAAGCTGCCCAGGTACGCGAATTGCAGCAGATACTCCGGCGTGCACTCGGCGTTGGCCCCGCAGTCGATGAGTACGGCCCGGCCGCCGGTGGTGGGAATCACCGGAGCCATCGCCGCCCGGCGGATGCCCCGGATGCGCTTGGTAATCAGGGTGGCCCCGGCCAGCAGCGCGCCGGTGGACCCGGCGGAAACCAGGGCATCGGCCTTACCGTCCCGCAGCAGGGTCAGGCCCACGCCCATGGACGTGTCCTTCTTGTGACGAAACACCTTGGAGGGATCGTCGCACATGTCCACGGTCTCCGTGGTGTGGACGATCTCCATCCCATGGGGGATGGTATCATGGCCGCAGTCCCGCAGGGCCCGGAGAATGGCCTCCGTGTCGCCGGTGAGCAGCACCTCCACGCCCCAGTGCTCCATGCCCAGCAGGGCGCCCTTTACGATTTCCAGCGGGGCGTTGTCGCCGCCCATGGCGTCAATGATGATCTTCATAGCTCAGAACCTCCTGCTTCAGCTGCTCGATAATGGCCAGCGACCGCTGGGACAGCTCGGCGTTTTTGTTGCGCTTGCCCTTGACCCGGTGGTCCAGAGGCGGCATGATGCCGAAATTGATGTTCATGGGCTGGAACTGGGTCACGGACTCGTTGCTGACATACAGCCCCAGAGCGCCGATGGCGGTCTCCCGGGGGAAGTCCACGGGGGCCTGGCCCAGCAGCCGCCGGGCGGTCTCCACCCCCACCAGAAAACCCGAGGCGCAGGACTCCACATACCCCTCCACGCCGGTCATCTGTCCGGCAAAGGAGATGCGGGGCCGGGCCTTCAGCCGGTAATACCGGTCCAGCAGCCGGGGGGAATCCAGATAGGTGTTCCGGTGCATAACGCCATAGCGCAGGAATCTGGCATCATGGAGAGCGGGGATCATGGAGAACACCCGCTTCTGCTCCGGGAAGCGCAGGTGGGTCTGGAACCCCACCAGGTTATAGATGGTGCCGTTGGCGTTGTCCTTGCGCAGCTGCACCACGGCATAGGGCTCCTTCCCGGTGCGGGGGTCCTTGAGGCCTCGGGGCTTCAGGGGACCGTAGCGCAGGGTGTCCTCTCCCCGCCGGGCCATGACCTCCACGGGCATACAGCCCTCGAATACGTTTTTATCCTCAAAGCCGTGAACCTCCGCCTCCTGGGCGTGGATCAGCTCCTGCCAGAAGGCCAGATACTCCTCCCGGTCCATGGGGCAGTTGATGTAGTCCGGCGTTCCCTTGTCGTACCGGGACGCGAAAAAGCCGCTGTCCATGTCCACGCTGTCGAAGCTCACCAAAGGCGCCGCCGCGTCGAAGAAATGCAGGGCGGAGTCCTGTCCACCCAGCATGGAGAGGAGCCGGTCCGCCAGGGCGTCGGAGGTCAGGGGGCCGGAGGCCACCACCACCTCCCCCTCCGGCAGGTCCGTCACCTCACCGGGGACCACGGTGATCAGGGGGTGGCTTCTGACCCGCTCCGTCACCAGCCGGGAAAAGCCGTGGCGGTCCACCGCCAGAGCGCCTCCGGCGGGAACGGCGGTCTCGTCCGCGCAGCGGATCAAAAGGCTTCCCAGCTGCCGCAGCTCCTCCTTCAGCAGGCCCACGGCGTTTTCCAGCCCCGCTGCCCGCAGGGAATTGGAGCAGCACAGCTCCGCAAAATCGGCGGTCTGGTGGGCAGGGGTCATTTTTTCCGGCTTCATCTCCCGCAGGGTCACGGAAATACCCCGCTGGGCCAGCTGCCAGGCGCACTCGCTGCCGGCCAGCCCCGCGCCGATGACTGTTACATGGTTCATGCTTCCTCCGTCTTTTTCTTGGTGGTCTTGGTGGTCTTGGTGGTTTTGGTAGTCTTGGTGGTCTTAGTGGATTTGGTGGCTTTGGCCGTCCTGGCGGCAGGCTTTTTGGCGGCGGCTTTCTTAGCCGCTGCTTTCCTGGCGGGTGCTTTTTCCTCTGCCGGGGCTTCGTCGGCCTGACCGCCGTCGGCCTGACTGCCGTCTGCCTGACTGCCGTCTGCCGCGGGCTCCTCCGTCCTGGCCTTTTTCACATAGCCGCGCTTATCCTCCGGCAGGAAGTTGGCGCACTCGGGGTTGATGCAGAAGGGCTTGCGGAAGCCCTTGCCGGCCTTTTTGAACATGGTGTGTCCGCACACGGGACAGTCGTCCTTCACCGGCACGTCCCAGGTCATGAAATCGCACCGGGCGCTTTCGTCGGCGGCGTTGAGCCGCTCGCAGCAGTAATAGGTATACTGCTTGCCGGTTTTCTTGCTGACGCCGGTGCGCTTCATGAGCCGCCCGCCGCACTTGGGGCAGCGGCCCGGCATCTCCACCACCAGGGGCTTGGTAAACGTACACTCCGGATATCCGGGGCAGGCCAGGAACCGGCCGAACCGGCCGGACTTGACTACCATATTGCGGCCGCACACGTCGCATTTCTCCTCGGTGACCTCGTCGGGAACCTTCAGATATACGCCCTCCATGTCCTTCTCCACCTGCTGGAGATTGCTCTCAAAACCGCCGTAAAACTGCCGCAGCAGCTGCTTCCAGGGGATCTTGCCGCTTTCCACCTCATCCAGCTCATCCTCCATCCGGGCGGTGAACTTCACGTCCACAATGTCCGGGAACCGCTGGCACATCAGGTCCGTCACCACCTGGCCCAGGGGCGTGATCCGCAGGGCCTTGCCCTCCTTCACCACATATTCCCGGTCCAGAATGGTGGACACGGTGGGCGCGTAGGTAGAGGGGCGGCCGATGCCGTTTTCCTCCATGGTGCGGATCAGGGTGGCGTCGGTGTAGCGGGCGGGGGGCTGGGTGAAGTGCTGGCCGGGCTCAAAGCCCTCCAGCGTCACCACCTCGCCGGGCCGCAGCTCCGGCAGGGCGGGCTCCTTTTCCTCCTTATCGTCGTCGCGGCTCTCCTCATACACGGCGGTATAGCCGGCAAATTTCAGGCTGCTGGCGCTGGCGCGGAAGGTGTGCTCTCCGGCGGCAATGTCCACGCTGACGCTGTCGTACACGGCGTTTGCCATCTGGCTGGCCAGAAAGCGGCTCCAGATCAGCCGGTACAGGCGATACTGCTCGCCGGTCAGGTCGCCCTTCACCTGCTCCGGGGTCAGGGTGACGCTGCTGGGGCGAATGGCCTCGTGGGCGTCCTGGGCCCCGGCCTTGGCCTTGTACTGCTTGGGGCTCTCCGGGCGATAGGCCGCGCCGTAGCGGCTTTCAATGAAGCTGCGGGCCGCTGCCTGTGCCTCGTCGGAGATACGCAGGGAGTCGGTACGCATATAGGTGATCAGACCCACGGTGCCCTCGCCGGTGATGTCCACGCCCTCATACAGCTGCTGGGCGATGGCCATGGTCCGGCGGGGGGTCATGTTCAGCTTCCGGGAGGCCTCCTGCTGCATGGTGGAGGTGGTGAAGGGAGGCGACGGGGAGCGCCGCTTATCCGTCCGCTTCACGTTGGACACGGCAAAGGGCGTATCCTGGAGCTGCGCGCGGATCCCGTCCACCTCCTGCTGGGAGGTGGGCTCATATTTCTTGCCGCCTCGGCCATAATAGTGGGCCTTGAACCGGGCCCCCTGGTCATTTTGCAGCAGGGCGTCCAGGGTCCAGTACTCCTGGGGCACGAAATCGGCGATCTCCTTTTCCCGGTCCGCCACCAGGCGCATGGCCACGGACTGGACCCGCCCGGCGGACAGGCCCCGGCGGATCTTTTTCCACAGCAGCGGGGACAGCTCATAGCCCACGATGCGGTCCAGGATGCGCCGGGCCTGCTGAGCGTCCACCAGGTCCTGGTCAATGTCCCGGGGCTGGCGGATGCTCTCGGTGACCACCTTGCGGGTGATCTCGTTGAAGGTGACCCGGAAGGTCTTGTCTTCCGGCAGGTCCAGCAGCTGCTTCAGGTGCCAGCTGATGGCCTCTCCCTCCCGGTCCGGGTCGGTGGCCAGATACACGGCGTCGCTTTCCTTGGCCGCCTGCTTCAGGTCCCGGATGATGTCCTCCTTGCCCTTGATGGGCCGGTAATTGGGCTCAAAGTCGTTTTCCACGTCCACGCCCAGCTTGCTTTTGGGCAGGTCCCGCAGATGTCCCATACAGGCCTTCACCTGATACGCGGGGCCCAGGTATTTGCCGATGGTCTTGGCCTTGGCCGGGGACTCCACGATCACCAGGTATTTTTCAGCCTTTTTTGCCATATTTATGATCCTTCCTTTTCCGAATGTAGCCTGACTGTGCGCACATAGCTGCGGGGGCCGGAGCGTTGGGCATAGCCGTCGATCTCCAGCACCGTCAGCGCCGACAGCACCCGCCTTACCGGCAGGCCCGTCTGTTCCGCCGCCTCATCCGTCAGCAGAGGCGTTTCTGTATCCAGCACCCGAATCAGCGCCAGCTGATCGTCGGTAAGCCCCTCCCGGTTGCGGTCCAGGTCCAGCACCGGCAGCTCCGGCGCGGCAGGGGCTTCCGGCTCCGGTTTCTGGGCCGGTGGAGGGCTTTCCTCCTGCCTGGGGGTCTCCCCCGGCTCGGGAACGGTCATCTGGGCCGGATGCAGCCGGTGAGGAAACCGGCTGTGGTACACCGACAGAATGTCCCAGCCCGAGGCCGCCAGCCCCGCGCCGTCCCGGATCAGCCGGTTGCAGCCCACGCTGGCTGCCGCGTCGATGGGACCGGGCACGGCGAACACGTCCCGCCCCTGGTCCAGGGCGGCATGGGCAGTGATCAGGGCCCCGGACCGCACCGGGGCCTCTACCACCAGCGCCGCCAGACTCAGGCCGCTGATGATGCGGTTTCGCACGGGGAAATGCCCCGGCAGGGGCTCCGTTCCCGGGGGATATTCCGACAGCAGCACGCCGGTGGCGGCGATATCCTCATATAGTCTGCGGTTTTCCGCAGGATATACCACGTCCACGCCGCCGCCCAGCACGGCGGCGGTGAAGCCTCCCGCCTGCAATGCGCCCCGCATGGCGGCGCCGTCGATGCCCTTGGCCATGCCGGACACCACCACGGCGCCCTGCCGGGCCAGCTCATAGCCCATGCGATGGGCGCAGCGCAGCCCGTAGGGAGTGCAGGACCGGGTGCCTACCACGGCGATGGCCGCCTCCTCGTCGAACAGCGGCAGGGAGCCCTTGCCGTACAGCAGCACCGGCGGGTCAAAGATGTCCCGCAGCCGGGCGGGGTAGGCGGCGTCCTGCATGGTCAGCAGGAACATGTCGCCCCGGGCGCAGTCCGCCAGGATGCGGTCCGCCCGCGATAAGCTCTTGTCCGCCAGAAGGGCTGCCTGTCCCGGCGTCAGACCCTCTACCTGGGCCAGCTCCTCGGGGTCGGCGTAATACACATCCTCCGGGGACCCGTACCGCTCCAACAGCAGCAGCCTGCTGCGGTTGCTGAGCCCCGGCAGAGCCGTCAGCCAGACCCAGTATTTCAGTGCCGCCACGGCGGTTCCCCCCCTTCGTTTATCGCCAGCTTTCCCACAGCAGCACCGCCGCCGCGATGGCCGCGTTCAGCGACTCGCAGCGGGGAGACATGGGGATGAGCACGGTTTTGTCGCACAGGTCCAGCACCTCCCGGCTGAGGCCCCGTCCCTCGGAGCCGATGGCCAGGGCGCATCGGGAATAGTCCGCCTGCCGGGCGTCCAGGGCGTCCGGCCGCAGAGCCGCACCATACAGGGGGATGCCGCTGCGCCGCAGCAGGGCTCCCAGCTCCTCCGGCGTTACGCTCCATACCGGACGGCGGAACACCGCCCCCATGGAGGCCCGGACGGTTTTGGGGCCGAAGGGGTCCGCGCAGCCGCCGGTCAGCAGCAGGCCGTCGGCGTCAAAGGCGTCCAGGGTCCGCAGCACCGTTCCCACGTTACCGGGGTCCTGGACCCCGTCCAGCACCACATATCGCCGGCCCGGAAGCGTTTCCGGCACCGGCAAAACAGGAATGGCGCAGGTGAACAGCACCCCCTGGGGCGTTTTGGCAGGACTGATGGAGGACATGACCTCCGGCGGCACCAGCACCTGCCGGACATGATCCGGCAGCGGCCCGTCCCAAGGCAGAACGGATACCACGGTCCGCACGTCTGCGCCCCATTGGGCGGCCTCCCGCAGCAGCTTGGGGCTGTCGCACAGGCATTCACCGGTCTGGCGGCGGTAGGCGGCGGACCCCGCCAGCTTGCGGATATGGGTCATCAGCGGGTTCTGGCGGCTGGTAATGGTCTCCATGCTTCACGGCTCCTTCTTGGCATCCGGACCTTCTATATTTAATAGGTAAGCCCGGTGTGTGATCAGGTGCATTGTAGCACACCTTTATCCAAAAAGCAACTACCTGAAAAAATCCCCGCCGTCCGGCCCGGAAACTCCCGGATTGACGGCGGCAGGGAAATACGGTATACTGGGAAAAAAATGATGGAGGAGCTGCTATGGAATATGTTGCCGTGATTGGCCTGCTGTTTGCCCCTGTGATCTGTCTGCTGTGCGCAGGCTGGTTTTTTGTCCGGTGGAAAAATGAGCACGAAAATCAAAAGCTGGCCCTGCGGGACCGGAAAACCTGCTTCGTCTGGCTCATCGCCGCCGCCGCGTCCCTGGTGATCTTCGGCGTGCTGAAGCTCCTGTTTCCTATTACCGCCTGACATGGATGACTTTTTGCACCTGTCAAGAAGAATGATCTGATTTCATTGACGGGACCCATATCCAGGCCAGCGCGAACAAGGGCTTGGCCGCCGTCACCAGATGGGTCAGGCTGAAATATGCTGCCATGAATCTGAAAAAGCTGGCAAATTGGAGCTGAAGGGACTCCATTTTCCGGCTGATACGCGCTTATTTTTCCACAAATTGCAACAGAACCCCCGCTTTCACCGCGTGAAAGCAGGGGTTCTTTGACAGGCTGGCCGAAGGAGGCACTTCGCAAGGAAGTGCCTCCTTCGGGGAGATCCTTTTCCCGGATGAAACCTGTCATTTGCTGATGGCCCCAAAGGCAGAGACGCCCAGCAGGCTCAGGGCGCCCATGATGCATCCGGCCAGCAGCACGCCGCCCATACAGGCCAGCACACTCTTGCGGAAATCCATATCCAGGAGACTGGCGGCCAGGGTGCCGGTCCAGGCTCCGGTGCCGGGCAGGGGAATGCCCACAAACAGCAGCAGCGCCCAGAACAGGCCCCGTCCCGCCTTGGCCTGGAGCTTTTCACCGCCCTTTTTTCCCTTTTCCAGGCAGAAGGTGAAGAATTTCCCGATGACGGGCTTGTCCTGCCCCCACTCCAGAATGCGCCGGGCAAAAAAATAGATCAGCGGCACCGGCAACATATTGCCCACAATGGCGACGATATACGTCAGCCACAGCGGCAGACCGAAGCCCACGCCGTAGGGGATGGCCCCCCGCAGCTCGATGATGGGCACCATGGACACCAGAAATACGATGAGACAATGCTTGAACATAACGGCTCCTTTTTACAGCGTTAAGCGCATCTAATCAATGGTATAATAAAACAGTATACCCCGTCCCGGTGTAATACGCAAGTATCGTTAATTTTTTACCGAGTATTTTTCCGGAATCTACAAAGAAACCGGCTTTTTTTCTCCGTATTTCTCCATTCTTTCTGCCCGGTTTCCATCGACAGACTTTGCACGGATTTGCTATACTATAAAGGATTAATACACTGGGAGGGGCTGCGTATGGGCGCATCCGAGATCATCAGCCTTCTGGGCGGTATCGCGCTGTTTTTATTCGGCATGGCCATCATGGGCGACGGCCTGAAAAAAGTCGCCGGAAGCAAGCTGGAGCTGGTGCTGTATAAGCTGACCAGCACGCCGCTGAAGGGGGTGCTGCTGGGCACCGGGGTCACTGCCGTGATCCAGTCCTCCTCCGCTACCTCCGTGATGGTGGTGGGGTTTGTGAACTCCGGCATGATGAAGGTGAACCAGGCCATCGGCATTGTCATGGGCGCCATTCTGGGCACCAGCGTCACCGGGTGGATCCTCTGCCTCAGCAGTCTCAGCGGCGGCAGCGGCTGGGTGACCCTGCTGAGCACCGCCACCCTGACGGGTCTGGTGGCCGTCGTCGGCATCATTCTGCGCATGGCTGCCAAGCGGCCTGCCACCCATCATGTGGGAGACATTCTCCTGGGCTTTGCGGTGCTGATGTACGGCATGTCCATTATGAGCGATGCCGTCTCTCCTCTGCGGGACAGCCAGGTGTTTATCGACGCACTGACCTCCTTCTCTAACCCGCTGCTGGGGATTCTGGTGGGCCTGCTGTTTACCAGCGTCATCCAGAGCGCCAGCGCCGCCGTGGGCATTCTCCAGGCGCTGGCCGTCACCGGGGCCATCACCTTTGAGATCGCCCTGCCCATAGTCATGGGCATCGCCATCGGCGCGGCGGTGCCGGTGCTGCTGTCGGCTCTGGGGGCCAACGTCAGCGGCAAGCGCACGGCCTTTGTATATCTGCTGATCGACATGCTGGGCGTGGTGATCTGGGCCACCGTGTTTTACACCGTCAATGCCATCGTGCATTTCGATTTCCTGACCATGACCATGACTGCCGTGTCTATTGCCCTGATGAACACCCTGTTCCGTCTGGCCACGGTCATTGTTCTGGCGCCGCTTATCGGAGTGTTGGAAAAGTGCGTGTGCCTGCTGATCCCGGAGAATCCCGAAAGCGTCCGGGAGGAGCAGGAGATGGACCGGCTGGAGGAGCGCTTCCTGCTGCATCCGGCCCTGGCCCTGGAGCAGAGCCGCCAGGTCACCGACGCCATGGCACAGCGGGCCATGGACAACCTGCTGCGGGCCATGGAGCTGGTGCACCGATTCAGCGACAAGGGCTGCCGGGCTGTTGAGGATACCGAGGACGCCATCGACCGCTACGAGGACCGGCTGGGCACCTACCTGATGAAGATCACCGGTAAGGAGCTGTCCCAGCGGCAGAGCGAGGAGGTGTCCAAATATCTGCACACCATCTCGGACTTCGAGCGTATCTCCGACCACGCCCTGAATATCTGCGATGCAGCCCGAGAGATCAACGCCAAAAGCGTGGTGTTCTCCCCGGAGGCCGACCGGGAGCTGCGGATGCTGGAGCAGGCGGTCACCGAGATCCTGCACCTGTCCGTGGGCGCGTTTGTCAACGGCGACCTGGAGTCCGCCGGCCGGGTGGAGCCGCTGGAGGAGATCATCGACGGACTGTGCGACGAGATGAAGCTGCACCATGTGGACCGCCTGCAAAAGGGCGTGTGTACCCTGAACCAAGGCTTTATCTTCAACGACCTGCTGACCAACTACGAACGCGTGGCGGATCACTGCTCCAACATTGCCGTGGCCATGATCGAGTTGGAGTCCGACTCCTTTGATACCCACGAGTACCTCAACAGCGTCAAGGCCATGAAGTCCGCGTCCTTTGCCCGTTATTCCGCTGAATATCAGAAAAAATACACTCTGTGACGTACTTTTCCCGCCGGACCTCCGGCGGGAAAAATTTTTTAAAAATTTACGCAGAAAAAGAGGATTCCGGGCTTTTGCGGGGTATATATAAGTATCACGGGAATTTCACGGAAAGGAGGCGCGGCCATGCCGTTTCCCCAGAGCTTTCTGGACGAGCTGATCGCCCGCAATGACATTGTGGACGTGGTGGGCTCCTATGTATCCCTGACGCCCAAGGGCGGCAGCTTCTGGGGCTGCTGCCCCTTCCACAATGAAAAGACTCCTTCGTTCCATGTGCTGCCGGACCGGCAGTTTTACCACTGCTTCGGCTGCAAAAAGGGCGGGGGCGTCATCAACTTCATCATGGACATTGAGAACCTGTCCTATCCCGATGCGGTGCGGTTTCTGGCCAAGCGGGCCAACATCCCGGTGCCGGAGGAGGCCAGCGACGGCACGGAGAAGCTCCGCCGCCGGATGCTGGAGCTGAACCGGGACGCCGCCCGGTGGTACTATCAGACGCTGCAGGGGCCCGACGGTCAGGCGGTCCGGGCATATCTGGACCGGCGGCGTATTCATCGGAAGATCGCCGTGCGCTTCGGCATGGGGGCGGCCCCCGACAGCTGGGACGCCTTGCTGACCGCCATGACCCAGAAGGGATACGGCAAGGACGAGCTGATCCGTGCGGGCCTGGCCGTCAGCGGAAAGAACGGACATCTTTACGACAAGTTCCGCAACCGGCTGATCCTGCCGGTCATCGACGTCCGGGGCGACGTGATCGGCTTCGGCAGCCGGGTGCTGGACAAGTCCGAACCCAAGTATATGAACACCCCCGAGACCCTTACATACAGCAAGCGGCGGGTGCTGTACGGCCTGAACCTGGCCAAAAAGACCAAGCGGCCCAACATCATCCTGTGCGAGGGCAATCTGGACGTGGTGACCCTGCACCAGGCAGGGTTCGACAATGCCGTGGCCTCCATGGGCACGGCCCTGACGGTGGAACAGACCCGGCTCCTGTCCCGGTACACCAAGGAGCTGGTGCTGTGCTACGACAACGATAAGGCCGGAGCCTTGGCCACCCAACGGGCCCTGGAGCTGCTGAACCAGTCGGAGTTCAGCGTCCGGGTGCTGCGTCTGCCCAACCGGCTGGTGGACGGGGAATATGTGAAGCAGGACGCCGACGATTTTATCAAGCTCCAGGGCCCGGAGGCCTTCGAACGGCTTCTCAGCGGCAGCGCCAACGGCGTGGAGTTCCGTCTGAACGAGATCGCCGGGAAATATGACCTGCGGGACGACCAGGCCCGGGTGGCCTACGCCGAGGAGGTCAGCGCCGTGCTCTGCACTCTGGAAAACGCCGTGGAGCGGGAGGTATACACCACCCGGGCGGCGGAAACGGCGGGCCTGACGCCGGAGGCTCTGCGGATGGAGGTGCAGCGCGCCTTCAAGCGCAAGGCTGCCAAGGACAAGAAGGCCCGGGAGCGCCGGGAGCTGAACCCTGTGGTGTCGCTCCAGCCCCAGGAGCGTGGCCTGCGGTACGAGAATCTCCGCAGCGCTTTGGCAGAGGAGGGCGTCATCCGGCTGCTGCTGCTGGACGACGGCCTGTTTGGCCCGGCGCCGCCCATTCCGGCAGAGGAATTTTCCTCGCCGCTGCTGGGCCGGGTTTATGCCAGCCTGTGGGAGAGCCACATGGCCGGGCGGCCGATGACGGTGGCGTCGCTGAGCGGTGAGCTTACCGGCGACGAAATGAGCCACTTGACGGCGGTGGTGCAGAAGCCGGAGTCCCGCACAGGCGCGGAGCGGGCTCTGGAGGACTATTGCCGCGTCATTCATGAGGAAGCGCAAAAACGCGCCGCCGGGGCCGGGACAGACCCCCTGGCGGCAGCGGCGGAAAAATATAAAAACAAGAAGGGCTATGGAGGAAAGCACAATGACAGATAAAACCTATACCCGGCAGGAGCTCGAGGAGATGGCGGACCAGCTGCTGACCGCCGACGACAAGAAAAAGGCCGAAAAGACTGCCGACAAGAAGCCGGAGAGCGCCAAGATCAACGACAAGACCCTGGAGGAAAAGCTCGGCAAGTGCCCTGCCGCTGCTCTGCTGGCCGGCAATGAGAAGCTCCGGGAGCTGTTCATCAAGGGCAAGAAGAAGGGCCGCCTGGAGCCGGCGGAGCTGTCCGAGGTGGTGGACGCCATGGACCTGGACGGCGACCAGATGGACAGCATCTATGACTCCCTGGCGGATCTGGGCATCGACATCGTCACCGAGGATTTCACCAACGACATCCCCGAGGACATGGAGCCCGCCATGGAGGAGATCGCCGAGATCGAGGAGGAGGAGCTGGTAGATCCCAACACCCTGGTGGACAGCTTCAACATTGACGATCCCGTGCGCATGTATCTGAAGGAGATCGGCAAGGTGCCCCTGCTGACCGGCGAGCAGGAGATCAAGCTGGCCACCGCCATGTCCGCAGGCAACACCGCCAAGGAGAAGCTGGCTCAGGTGGAGACCGGAGGACTGACCCTCACCGAGGAGGAGCTGGCTCAGGCCAAGGCGGACCTGAAGGCCGGAGAAAAGGCCAAAAAGCAGCTGGCGGAGGCCAACCTCCGGCTGGTGGTGTCCATCGCCAAGCGCTATGTGGGACGGGGCATGCTGTTCCTGGACCTGATCCAGGAGGGCAACCTGGGCCTCATCAAGGCCGTGGAGAAGTTTGACCACACCAAGGGCTATAAGTTCTCCACCTATGCCACCTGGTGGATCCGCCAGGCCATCACCCGGGCCATCGCCGATCAGGCCCGCACCATCCGCATCCCCGTCCACATGGTGGAGACCATCAACAAGGTCATCCGCGTATCCCGTCAGCTGCTTCAGGAGCTGGGCCACGATCCCTCTCCCGAGGAGATCGCCGAGGAGATGAACATGCCTGTGGACAAGGTCCGGGAGATTCTGAAGATCGCCCAGGAGCCCGTGTCCCTGGAGACCCCCATCGGCGAGGAGGAGGACTCCCATCTGGGCGACTTCATCCCCGACGAGGGCGCGTCCGAGCCCAGTGAGGCTGCCAGCTATACCCTGCTGAAGGAGCAGCTGGTGTCCGTGCTCAGCACCCTGACTCCCCGGGAGGAGAAGGTACTGAAGCTGCGCTTCGGCCTGGAGGACGGCCGCACCCGCACCCTGGAGGAGGTGGGCAAGGAGTTCAACGTCACCCGCGAGCGCATCCGCCAGATCGAGGCCAAGGCCCTGCGGAAGCTCCGCCACCCCTCCCGCAGCAAGAAGCTCAAGGACTTCCTGAACTGAGGGACCGGCCATGACGTTGGACTTTGACCGTATGCCCTCTCTGGTGCAGCCCCGGTTCAAGGGCGGCCAGGGGGAGGCCGAGACCCGCATCTTTCAGGACGGTATGGGCAAGATCCTGCGGCTGACGCTGGAGCCCGGCTCCTCCATCGGCCTTCATACCCACACCGACAGCTGCGAGGTCATGTATTTTCTGTCCGGTACCGGTGTGTGCCTGGACGACGGCGTGGAGGCGGCGGTTTATCCCGGCCTGTGCCACTACTGCCCCCAGGGCCACAGCCACAGCGTTGTAAACACCGGCACGGAGCCCCTGGTGATCCTGGGCATTGTGCCCAGCGCAAAATAAGAGAAAGAATCGACGAATCATGGATCTGCAACAGTTTTTCAAGGAAAATCCCCGGGTGGCCATTGCCTTTTCCGGCGGGGTGGACTCGTCTTACCTGCTGTATGCCGCTCTGCGTTACGGCGCCCGGGTCCGGGCGTATTATGTGAATTCCGCTTTCCAGCCCCGGTTTGAGCTGGAGGACGCCCGGCGTCTGGCCGGGGACCTCCATGCCGATCTGCGGGAGCTGCAAGTGGACGTGCTGTCGTCTCCCACCGTGACGGCCAATCCGCCGGACCGGTGCTACCACTGCAAGCGCGTGATCTTCCGCACCATTGCCGCCGCAGCGGTGGAGGACGGCTTTCCGGTGCTGCTGGACGGCACCAACGCCTCCGACGACGCCGGAGATCGCCCCGGTATGCGGGCTCTGCGGGAGCTGTCGGTGCGGTCGCCCCTGCGGGAGTGCGGCCTGACCAAGGACGAAATACGACGGCTGTCCCGGGAGGCAGGACTTTTCACCTGGGACAAGCCCGCATACGCCTGCCTGGCCACCCGCATCCCCACCGGACAGCCCATTACCGCCCGGGACCTGGCTGTCACCGAGGCGGCGGAAACGTATCTGTTTTCCCTGGGCTTTACGGACTTCCGGGTCCGCCTGGCGGGCCGCAGCGCGAAAATTCAGCTGCCCGCCGCCCAGATGCCCCGCCTGCTGGAGCACCGGCAGGAGATCCTGGACCGCCTGGGGCAGGACTACGACGCCGTATGGCTGGACCTGGAGGCAAGAGCATGAACAGCGAGATCCGCAAAATGCTGGAGGGCGTGCGCCAGGGGACCGTGTCCGTGGATGACGCGCTGCTGGCCCTGAAAAAGGAGCCCTTCACCGACATCGGCTATGCAAAAGTGGACCTGCACCGCGGCATCCGCCAGGGCGCGGCGGAGGTGATCTACGGCGCGGGAAAGACTCCGGCCCAGATGATCGGCATCATCGGCGTCATGCGCCGGCGGGGCCAGCGGACCATTCTCATCACCCGCCTGTCTCCGGAGGCGGCTCAGGAGATCGCCGCCGCATACCCTCTGGACTATCACGAGGATGCCCACTGCGGCATCATCGGCACTGTGCCGGAGCCGGACGGCATCGGCCGCATCGTTATCGCCACCGGCGGCACCAGCGATATTCCCATAGCGGAGGAGGCCGCCCTGACGGCGGAGGTCCACGGCAACGAAGTGCTGCGGCTGTACGATGTGGGGGTGGCGGGCCTGCACCGCACCCTGCACCATATGGACGATATCATGAGCGCGTCGGTGATCGTGGCCATCGCGGGAATGGAGGGGGCTCTGGCCAGCGTGCTGGGTGGTCTGGCGGATTGCCCGGTGATCGCAGTACCCACCAGCGTGGGCTACGGCGCCTCCTTCGGCGGCCTGTCGGCCCTGCTGTCTATGCTGAATTCCTGCGCCAGCGGCGTATCGGTGGTGAACATCGACAACGGCTTCGGCGCCGGGTATTTGGCCAGTATGATCAATCACATGGAGGGAAAGAAATGAGGACCCTGTATCTGGACTGCGGCATGGGCGCCGCCGGAGATATGCTGACGGCGGCGCTGCTGGAGCTGCTGCCCCAGCCCGACGAATTTGTCAAGCGTCTCAACGGCCTGGGTATTCCCGGGGTAACATACCGCCTGGAACGGGCGGAAAAGTGCGGCATCACCGGCTCCCGAGTCACCGTGACGGTGAACGGGGAAACGGAGCATGACCACGACCATCATCACGACCACGACCATGAGCACGACCACCATCACCACAACGGTATGCACGAGATCGGCCACATTGTGGAGCGGCTCCCGGTGTCCGACCGGGTGCGGAGGGACATTCTGGCGGTATATGACGGCATCGCCCAGGCGGAGAGCCATGTCCATGGTGTGCCGGTGACGGACATCCATTTCCACGAGGTGGGCACCATGGACGCCGTGGCAGACGTGACGGCGGTGTGCCTGCTGATGGAGGAGCTTGCACCGGACCAGGTGATCGCCTCCCCGGTCCATGTGGGCAGCGGAACTGTCCGCTGCGCCCATGGTATCCTGCCGGTGCCTGCCCCGGCCACGGCATACATCCTCCGGGATGTGCCCATTTACGGCGGCGGGATCGACGGGGAGCTGTGTACCCCCACCGGTGCGGCTTTGCTGCGGCACTTTGTCACCCGCTTCGGCGATATGCCGGTGATGACCCTGCGGGCCGTGGGCTGCGGCATGGGCCACAAGGACTTTCCCCGGGCCAACTGCCTGCGGGCCATGCTGGGGGACACGGCGGCAGACATCGGCGACGTGTATGAGCTGGCCTGCAATCTGGACGACATGACCGGCGAGGACATTGCCTTCGCTATGGAGCGTCTGCTGGAGGCCGGGGCGCTGGATGTGTACACCGTGCCCATTGGCATGAAAAAATCCAGGCCTGGCGTGATGCTGTGCGTTCTGTGCCGGGAGGAGCAGCGGGAGGAAATGGCCCGGCTGCTGCTGCGGCACACCACCACCCTGGGCGTCCGGGAGAGCCGGCACCGGCGCTATACCCTGTCCCGCGCGGAGGAAACGATGGATACACCCTGGGGCCCTGTGGCCCGGAAGCTGTCTCAGGGCTGGGGCGTCCGGCGGCAGAAGCCGGAATATGAGGACCTGGCCCGTATTGCCCGGGAACAGGACCTGCCCCTGGACCAGGTCCGTCAGCAGATCAGGTAAACAAAAAGCCTCCCCCATGGCATCGCCATGAGGGAGGCTTTCACTATTTTTCCACCGCTTCCGCTTCCTGCCGCAAAAACGACACGAACTGCCGGGCTGCCAGGGAGACATATCCCTCCTTGGGCAGGAGGATGCCCATGCGCCGGGCCACCGGCGGCATCAGCCGTGCGGCATAGACCCGGTACGATGTGCGCTGCAGCAGCAGATGAGGCAGCACACTGACGCCCAGACCGCTTTCCACCATGGCCAGAATGGTGTAGTCATCCTTCACCCGATAGCCCACCCGGACCCCGGCCTGCCGCAGCTGCGGTTCCACCGGGGCATTGTCCTCCGGCTCCAGCAGGATGAAGCATTCCTCCCGCAGCTGCTCCAGGCTCAGCTCCTCCGCTCCGGCCAGGGGATGTTCCCGGGGCAGGATCACAGAATAGCAGTCCTCCAGCAGGGGCAGAAACGTCAGATCCTCGGTCCCCGGGTCGATCATCAGCCCCAGGTCCACGGTGCCCTCCCGGAGCCACTGATCGATATGGGCCACGTCACCCAGCTTCAGCTGAAACCGAATCTGGGGATACAGCTGCCCGAAGGCCTTCAGCCGCTGGGGCAGCCAGTGGCAGGACACGCTGGTAAAGGTGCCGATGGACACCGTGCCGCCCCGCAGGTCCCGAATCTGGTCCAGCTGGTCCAGAAGCACCAGCTCCTGGCGCACCAGCTCCTGCAAAGTCGGCAGCAGACACCGGCACTCCGGCGTGGGCATCACGCCCCGCTTGCCCCGAACAAACAAGGTCAGTCCGAACTCCTTCTCGGCGGATTTCAGAATCTGACTGACCCGGGCCTGGGTGTAGTTCAGCTGCTCCGCCGTGCGGGTCAGGCTGCCGGTCTCGGCGATTTTGGTCAGGATGCGATATGTGTTGTCAGCCATAAGCTTTTCTCATGCTCCCCACGAAATATATTTATTTTACAGGATGCGCTTTATGCGGTATGATAAATTGGTTCCGCGAAAAGCGGAGTATTTTGTGGAATAGGGACAAGGAAGAAAGGAAAATCGCTATGAGCCAGTCTGTCATCGAGGAAACCCAGGCCCCGCCTGTCGGGGCCGAAGAAACCCACAAGGGACCCACCTGCTATAAAAAGGAGATCGGACCCGAAAACTTCATTTTCATCGTGCTGTTTGTGGCCTTTTTTGCGCTGTTTGCCGCCAAAATGGGCCTGGGCAACACCATCAACACCATGATCAACACCGCCTTTGTCCTTCTGACGGATACGGTGCTGTATCTGACGGCCCTGTGCGTCATCATGGGGGCCATTTCGGCGCTGTTTTCCGAGTTTGGCTTGGTGTCGCTGATGAACCGGATGCTCAACCCCTTCATGCGGCCGGTATACGGCCTGCCGGGGGCGGCGTCCGTGGGCGTGGTGACCACATTCCTGTCGGACAACCCGGCCGTTCTCTCCCTGGCCCAGGACCGTTACTTCAAAAGCCTGTTCAAGGCGTATCAGTTTCCGGCCCTGACCAATCTGGGTACGTCCTTCGGCATGGGCTTCATCGTGTGTACCTATATGATCAGCCTGTCCCCCGGCAAGGGGGTGAACTACACCGGCGCGGCCCTGACTGGCCTTCTGGGAGCGGTGGTAGGCAGTATCGTATCCACCCGGATCATGCTGGCATTTACCGCCAAGGTATACGGCCGGGAGCAGCCCATGATTGACGGCGGCATGGACGGCGTGAAAATGGGCGTGAGCATCATACCGGGCGTGCTGGTTATCTGCACGGTGGTGATGATGCTCACCAACGGCCCTGCAGAGAGCGGCCTGTATACCGGCGCGGCCTATGAGGGCATCGGACTTCTGCCCAAGCTGGCGGATAAGCTCAGCTTTATCCTGACGCCGCTGTTTGGCTTCTCCTCGCCGGAGGGTCTGGCGGTGCCGGTGACGGCTCTGGGCGCAGCCGGTGCGGCCATCAGCCTGGTGCCCCAGCTGCTGGCCGAGGGGAAGGCTGCCGGCGGCGACATCGCGGTGTTTACCGCTATGTGCATGTGCTGGAGCGGCTATCTCAGCACCCATGTGTCCATGATGAACAGCTTGGGATGCAACCATCTCATCGGCAAGGCCATCATCAGCCACACCGTAGGCGGCCTGTGCGCCGGCGTGGCGGCCCACTGGCTGTATGTGCTGTTCGCGCTGCTGTAAAGTCTACTGTATCTGTGGAAACGTGTCAAGAAAAATCGAGCCGGTCTTCGAACCGGCTCGATTTTTCTTGCTTTATACAGATCAGACCCTGGGCCTGCGCCGCACGCACAGAAGGGGGCAGACTATCAGCAGAGCCAGGGGGATGAGATAGGCATACAGGGAGCAGGTAACGGGGGTCCACAGGCGGGCCAGGGACAGGATGCCTGCCGCCCGCACGCCCACCAGCTCCAGGGCCGCCGGGCCCACCAGTCCGGCGCAGCATACCACCACGGCAGCGTTCACCGTCCGGCACAGGCTCGACAGCAGGCACCCGGTCATGGCGGCAGCCAGCAGCACCAGCAGCCGCAGCAGCAGGCATCCGGCCAGCCACTGGCCCACAGTGCAGTCTGCGGCCAGGTCTGCAAAATAGGTCACACTGCGCAGCGGGGCGGACAGGGCCGTCAGGCCGCCGTAATACGACGAAACCTGGTACACCTGCCGCAGGGTCAGAGTCAACCATACCGCCGCCGCCAGCAGGGCAGACAGGGCCAGCTTGCAGCGAGGCTCCCGGCGGCGGCCCCGGGGCGTGGTTTGCAGCAGCGGCAGCATTCGCTGCTGCCGCTCTCCGGCGAAGGTGCCTGCCGTCAGCAGTGCCGCTGTCAGCAGTGCCGCCATGGACGGAATGCGCTGACTGCCGCCCACATCGCCGCCGCACAGAGTGAACATGGGCGCAGGATTCAGCACCCACAGGCCGGTATCCTGCTTTTCCAGAGCCTCGGCCTCCACGGCGGACAGGGCCGCCAGCTGGGTGGATCGGATCTCGGACTCCGGCCAGCCTTCCACCTCCGCTATGCGGGCCCGGATGGCCCGGAGGGTGTCCTCCGTGGCAGGGCCCTGGAACTCATTCTGGAAGGCGGCGGTATCTGTGTCGTACAGGGACACGTCCGCCGTGGGGGCTGCGGCTGCCCGGAAGCACCAAAGGGCAAAGACCAGCAGCACCAGCAGTCCCTTATGATACCATAGGATTTTCCTGAACTCGAACCCCGTCAGGGTCAGCCGGCCGGAGGCCCGGGAAAACACGGGACGCAGCCGGGCTGCCAGACGCTGGAACACGTTGGCTCCGGCCATGGGCCGGCGATGTCCGGCATAGACCACGGCTCCTGCCGCTGCCAGTACCAACAGCGCCGGCAGCAGGGCGGTACACAGCATGGCGCCGTTTACCGCCCGGCCCAGCAGGTTGATATTCAGATAGTGCAGAAACGTTTTTTCCATGCCGACGAAGGAAAACACGTTGATGTACCGAAGGACCACGATGGCATAGCTGTCCGGCACAAAGGCGAACAGACTGTATTCCACCGCCAGAAATGCGGCGGCGGCCACCATAGCCGTCTGCAAATGGTGGATCAGCTGAAGAATCAGCCACAGCAGCAGTCCCATCAGCCACATACCAAGAGTTTTTAGCAGGTAATACGCCCAAAGCACCTGACGGAGCGTCAGCGGGTACGGGAAATTCTGAAAAATTTCGCTGGACTGGGCGGCGGCGGACAGGTCACCCAGCCCGCCGTACAGCAGACTGTCGGTGACAAGGCCTGTCAGCATCAGAAGGGCTGTGCCCAGGGCGGCGGAAAGGCCCAGGATCCCCACCCGGCGCAGGGCCAGCCATGTCCGGCCTCGGGGGCTGCCAAACACCAGGTATCGCAGACTGCTGCGGCGCTCCTCCGTCAGCCGCAGTACCGTTACCAGCATCCACAGCAGAATGCACACGGACACCACACTGTCCTGCAGGAAATTCTCCAGTCCGGCAGTCTCCGTCAGGGTCAGGGACACATCCGTGCTGCGGGGAAAGTCCCGGTCCGTTTTCTTCACGTTTTCCGCATGGAATTTTCCGGCGCTGCTGTCCATGAAAATGGACAGGGTGGGCATGTTGGCGGCATTTTCGTGGATGGTATCCAGATATCCGGGGTACGCCGCCAGGTAGTCCAGCTGCTGCCGGAGGGTCTGCTGGGCCTGCTGCCGGGCGGTAAATTCCATCTGGGCCCGGTCGCTGAGATCATATGCCATGGCCGCTGTCTCATAATCGTCGCCCAGCACTTGCCGGGCCTGGTCCCGGTATAGCTCCAGCAGGTCCGGGTCATCCGTGCTGCGCCAGAGCAGGGCCGTCATATAGCGGCGGCTCTCCGCCTCCATCTGGGACAGGGCGGCGGACGGGTCCGGGCTGGCTGCCAGCTGAGCTGCGGTCTGCCGATAGGCGGCGGCAAAGCCGGGGGCGTTGTGATGGTCCACCCGATGGAAAAACACCACCGCCGCCATCAGCACCAGCAGCCATAGCAGACTCCTGCGGGAGAAAACACGCCTGCACTCACGCATGGGGGTGCAGCCGCCGGATATAGGCGTCCTCCAGGTTGGCCGCGCCGCAGCCGCGGATAAATTCCTCCACCGGGGCGTCCGCCAGCAGGACGCCATGGTGCAGCAGTAAAATTTCACTGGCGATGGATTCCACGTCGCCGGTGATGTGGGTGGTGATAAGGACGATTTTGTCCCGGCCCAGCTGCCGGATATATTCCCGCAGGCGCACCCGCTCCTCCGGGTCCAGTCCGGCGGTGGGTTCATCCAGCAGCAGGACCTTGGGCGCACCCAGCAGGGCCTGGGCCAGCATCACCCGCTGGCGCATGCCGCCGGAAAAGCCGCCGACCCGGCGGTGGGCCGCGTCCCACAGGTTCACCACCTGCAGCAGCTCCCGAAGCTGTTCCCGGGCGGCCCGGGGCCTCAGCCCCTTCAGCTGGGCCATGTACAGCAGGAATTCCCAGGCGGTCATGTCGTCGTACATCCCCTGGCTCTGGGGCATGAAGCCCAGCACCTGCCGGAACGCCGGCCCCATGGACAGAATGTCTGTCCCGTCGAAGGCGATGGTCCCCACCTGGCGGGGCAGCAGGTCGCAGATCAGGTGGATGAGGGTGCTTTTCCCCGCGCCGTTGGGGCCCAGCAGGGCTGTGATGCCGGGGGCAAAGGTGTGGGTAAAGCCTGTCAGGGCTTTCTTGTCCCCGTAGGAATGGGACAGGGCGTGAATGGTCAGTTCCATATTATCCGTGGCTCCTTGCCGTGGGGTCCACCAGCTGGATCAGCTCCAGACGGTCCAGGTGATGGGGGTCGATGTAGTGGGTGATGGTCCCGCCGTCGGCGGAGAGGTAAATGGCATTGGCGGTGGTATATTCCAGGAAGGGGAAGTATAGCCCTATCCGTTCTTGCTCAACCTTCCCCAGAAGCTGGTAATCCCGGTCCAGGGCCCAAAGGGTGCGCTGCGTGAATTCCTTGGAGTCCGAGGTGCGCATGAAGATATAGTCCTTGGTGTAGCTTACCTCTGCGCAGTAGACATCCATGGGAAATTTTACAGACTCCTGATTGGTGGCTTTGTCGTATTCACAGAGTCCTACACCGGCGCGAAAATAGTGCAGCACTCCATCCAGATTCACGATCTGACTGCTCATCTCATCCCAGTCCTCAAATACCCGCTCGATGCGCCCAGTTTCCAGATTGCCCTCTGCATAGGCGCGCTTTTCGGCGTTTGCCTGGGGCAGGGGAAAGTAGAGGTACCCGTTGCTGACAGACACATCCTCCGATGGCCACTCTGTGTGAAGCGGGATATCCTCCTGAAACAGCCGTGTGGTCTCCCCGGTTTCCAGCTGGATCTTGTAAACCGGCAGCGCATAGTCCGGATTCGATGTGGAGGGGAATGCCAGGAAGATGAGATAGCCGTTGTCAAAGAAGTAGCTGCCGCCGCCGCTGGAACCGCCGCTGAGATCATACTGCTTGGGCAGTTGGGTGATGACCCGGTGATTGGTGCCGTCCATGTCCATCTGGATCAGCTCAAAGCGATCATGAAGCGTGACACCGTAAAGATGGCCGTTGTAATATCCGAAGGCCACCTCTAAAAATGCGTTGCAGTCTGCGCTGGCGTGGCCGCAGTTGGGCTTATTGCACAGGACGTGGAATTCGTGGCTGCCGGGCTCGGAAAAGTGGATCAATCCGTCTCCCGACGGGTTCATGTAGTAGTTGCCTTTTTCCGTTTCCACGAAGAAAATATCGCCGTCCTGATACCGGTATGCTCCCGGTTGGACCTCAAAGTCTGCGGCAGTGGGGACGGTGGGTTTGGAGGCGCAGGCGGTGAGGGCCAGGGCGAGAGCGAGAAGCAGCGAGGGGAGAAGGCGTCGTTTCATAAGAAGAACTCCTTTCTGCGGCAGGCGATATCGGATAAACCCATTATAACAGATGGATTTATCCGGTGTCAACTGCGAGTTAGCCGTGGGCTCTGGCATTGCTGGTGTCCGGCATCGGAAGGAGCTCCAAATTGGACAGATCGCTGGTGTCGATATAGTGGGTGATCTTTCCGTTGAGCCAGAAGTAGATGCTGTCTGCCGTGATGGCATACAGCTGGGGGAACCATCTGCCGATCTTTTCCTGCGGGGCCTTTCCCAGCAGGTTATAGTCCCGGTCCAGCACCCAGAGCGTGCATTGCTCAAAGTCCTCGGTATCCGTAGACCGCACCAGAATATAGTTCCGGGTATAGCAGGGGTTCGCCGTGTATGCCTCCATAGGGAAGCGGACCGTTTCCACGCCTGTGGCCCTGTCGTATTCACACAGGCCGGCATCCGCCTTGAAGTAATACAGAACGCCGTCCTGCTCCATTGTCCGACCGTTGCGATCGCTCCAGTCGGGAAGGGTCGCTTCCACCCGGCCTGTTTTCAGGTTCCCCAGGGCATAGGTGCATTCACCGGTGACCCCGTTGGTCATCATAAAGAAGAAACCATCCCCGCAAATATTCGCATATGAGCTTCCGCAGAAATAAGTGAACGGCGGGATATCCTCCTGAAACAGCCACCGGCCCTTTCCGGTTTCCAGGTCAAACTGGTAGATAGACATGGCCCATTCCGGGTCCGTTTCGATGGCGTCGTACATATAAAACAGAGAGCCGTTGTGGAACAGCAATTCGCCGCTGGCGTACCGTGCGCCATCCACAGCTGTCAAAACCGGCAGCTGCCCTACCTCCCGGCGGTTGGTGCCGTCCATATCCATGCGCTGTACTACCGGACCGTTGTCTCCGTAGGTGGTGGTGTAAAGATGCCCGTTCCAGTATCCCAATCCATAGTCAGTGTATGCATTGCAGTTCTCGCCGCCATGTCCGCAGTTGGGCTTATTGCACAGGGGGTAGAAGGCCCGGCTGCCCGGCTCGGCGAAGCGAATGATTTGATCCCAGCCCAGGTAATACTGCCCCTGCTCCGTCTCCACAAAAAAGTCGCCCATGTCCTGATACCGGTATGCTCCCGGCTGGACCTCAAAGTCTGCGGCGGTGGGGACGGTGGGTTTGGCGGCGCAGGCGGTGAGGGCCAGGGCCAGGGCGAGAGAAATAAAAAGAAGTAAGATGCGTTTCTTCATATGGGACTCCTTTCGAGAAAATACGTGGCTGGCAAATCGGCAGGAGGGAACAATCTGTCCTGCCCCATAGATTGTTCCCTCGCTGCCTAAAAACCTATGTGGGATTACACGCTATGAAGATTCACGCATCAACCGAAATCGTCTGCACAGTTACGGATCCGATTTTGAATCTGGCAGTTAAGGACACGAAATACTTGACAGGGCCAGGATTAGTAGACTGAACGGATTTTGTGCTATTTGCCCAAATTTGAAAAACCTTTGATTTGCCGTCCGTTGAAACGTATTTCAGAGGGCCGCTGATTATCAGCGTTTCAGAGGATCGCGATGACATATTTGCCTTTGCTTCATCACTTCTGCAGCTTGCGCTGCAGACATAGCTATAGCCATTAAGGCTGCCCATGTAGGTCTCGCTTTCGGCAAATGCGGTCAGGATGCAGCAGCACAGGAGCATGGCGGCTGCGAGGGTCGCGCTGAGAATTCGTTTGATCTTCATGTTTGACCTCCAGTCTTTTCACGGTGTGTTTGTGGGTACAGGCGGTGGACCATGGCATCCCTCCTTATGGCGTGGGGGCGGCTTCTATCCGCGGGAAATGGCTGTATGCGCACAGCCCAGAAGAAACCCCTCTAATATCTAAACGCCTGAAACAGCAATTTGCAACAGAGTTTCCATAAACTTTCTAAAATTTTGTTGAATTGAACATATTGCGAGGGACGAAATTGTGAATAAAAGCAAGAAAATTGAGGCGTGTACAAGTCGGAGACTATACAAAGTCCCGCATCTTCTCCTCCCGTCGATTTGTTCTGAAACGGCGATTGCGACTCTACTCCCGTATTGCCTTTGATAACCATGAGACAACAGTAACGGAACGCTGCGAAACGTTCCGTTGCTGTTGTTTTGTGGCGGTTTATGCGCAGTTAGGTCTGACGCTTTTCTTTTGGGCAAAATCCGCCGTGCACCGTTTCCGACAGGGGAGGAGCGGCATAGGATGGGATACCCGCGCCGGAGTGCGGCGGGGGAATCCGGATCGTGAGGTGCGCTATGAACTGCATACATAATTCATCCGGCGGCTCCCTGCGGGAGCTGCTGAGCCGGAACGTGGGTCAGTACGCCGCAGCCAGCTTTCTGGTGGGCTCCTGTCGCCTGGTGCGGCAGGAGGGCGTTCTGGAGGAGGTGGGGACGGACTATCTGGTGCTGCGGCAGGGGAGCGCCCGCACCGGGTGCGACCTGTATGCCCTGAAATTTATCGAATTAACGGACAACGCTGGAACATGACACCGTTGCGCCCGGCATCGGTTTGTGGTATGCTGGGGGCAGTGAGGTGAGGGCATGTACTACGTCTATATGCTGCGGTGCCGGGACGGGAGCCTGTATACCGGCACAGCGGCGGACCTGTGCCGGCGGATGCGGCAGCACGCGGGGGGAGGCTCTGCCTGCGCCCGGTATACCCGGGCCCATCCGCCCCGGGAACTGGCCGGGGTATGGCGCACGGAGCGGCAGAGGGACGCTCTGCGGCTGGAATACGCCGTGAAGCAGCTGGCCCGGCGGGAAAAGCTGGCCCTCCTGCAGCGTCCGGATACGGCGGCGGAGCTGGTTTCCGGCGGGGCCGTGTTTGAGCCGGTGCCGGGGGTGACGCTGGATATGTGCCTGGAGGGAACGTTTCATGGATAAGCTTTACGCCGCCCCTATGGAGGGGCTTACCGGGTATTTGTGGCGGCAGGTCCACGCGGAGCTGTTCGGTCCGGCGGACAAATATTTTACGCCGTTTCTCTCCCCCAACGCCACCTGTACCTTCCAGCGGAAAGAGCTGGATGAGATCGACCCGGAGCACAACCGGGGACTCAACGTAGTGCCCCAGCTGCTGACCAACCGGGCAGAGCATTTCCTGTGGGCTGCCCGGGAGCTGCATGACCGGGGCTTTCGGGAGGTGAACTTCAACCTGGGCTGTCCGGCAGGTACCGTGGCCGCCAAGCGGAAGGGGGCGGGCCTGCTGGCCTATCCCCAGGAGCTGGACCGGTGCCTGGAGGAGATCTTTGCGGGATTGCCCCGGGGAATGACGGTGTCCGTCAAGACCCGGATCGGGAAAAACGACCCCGGCGAATGGCCGGGGCTGCTGGAGATCTATCGGAGGTACCCTCTGGCGGAGCTGATCGTTCATCCCAGGCTCCAGAAGGAATTTTACAAGGGAACGCCCCACCGGGAGGCTTTTTCCACCGTCTCCGGCCCCTGGCCGGTGGTGTATAACGGCGATATATGGACGGCGGAGGACGCTGCGGCGCTGTCCCGGGACTTTCCCGGGACAGATGCGGTAATGCTGGGCCGCGGACTCATGCGGGACCCCAGCCTGCTGCGGCAGCTGCGGGGCGGCCTCGCCGCCTCGGTCCGGGAAGTCCGGACGTACCATGACCGGCTGCTGGACGCCTACCGGCAGCGGCTCTCCGGCGATCTGCCGGTGATGCACCGGATGTGGGAGCTGTGGACGTACCTGGCCGCCGGATTCGACGGGGCGGAGCCGTATCTCAAGCGGATGCGCAAGGCGAAGAATTTATCGGAATATCAGGCCGCGGTGGACGCACTGCTCCGGGAGCAGCCGCTGGTATACAGCAAGGAGAGATGACCATGCGTCTGCTGATCGCGGAGGATGAGGTAGACCTGGCGGAGGCACTGACCGTTTTTTTGAGAAAAATCATTTTTCGGCGGACGCCGTCCACAACGGGCGGGACCATTGCCTTTACGGCGCAGCTGCGATAAAAAAACGCTTATGGAAACGTCAGAAGGTGAAAAGCGTGTATTTTGCATACGGAGAAGCCGAAGCTTCCTATTTGCGGCAAAAGGATAAGCGGCTTTGCCAGGTCATTGACCGCATCGGGCATATCGACCGCCCAGTGGATACGGACTTGTTTTCATCCGTCGTTCACCACATCATCGGGCAGCAGATCTCCACCAAGGCACAGGCGACCATCTGGCAGCGGATGCAGGATGCACTGGGCACCGTCAATGCCGAGACCATCCTGACAGCAGGTGTTCCCAAGCTGCAGGGACTGGGTATGACCTTCCGCAAGGCAGAGTATATTACGGATTTTGCCGAAAAACTCCATACGGGCGCATTTGATCTGCATGCTGTGGAGCACATGAGCGACGAGGATGCGATCCGGGAATTAAGCAGCCTGAAGGGCATCGGCGTCTGGACGGCAGAGATGATTCTGCTTTTTTGTATGCAGCGCCCGGATATTTTCAGCTATGATGACCTTGCCATCCAGCGCGGGCTGCGCATGGTATATCACCATCGCAGCATTGACCGCAGGCTGTTTGAAAAATACCGCCGTCGCTTTCACCCCTATTGCAGCGTGGCAAGTCTGTATCTCTGGGCTGTGGCAGGCGGCGCAATCCCGGAGATGAAGGACTACAAGCCGAGTAATAAAAACAGAGGCAGCTTTTGAAGCGAGGTGCAGATCATGATATTTGTGCAGCATTACGATTCACCGCTGGGCGGCATCCTGCTGGCAGCGGACGGAATCGGACTGAGAGGTCTGTGGTTCGACGGACAGAAATACCTTGCCCGTGATCTGCCCGCAGAGCGTATCGGGCAGGATACACCCGCCCTTGCAGAAGCCAGGCGTTGGCTGGACATTTATTTTGCTGGCAGCCAGCCGGATTTTCTGCCGCCGCTGCACCCCGTCGGCACCGCGTTCCGGCAGTCCGTGTGGGAAATCCTTTTGCAGATTCCCTACGGAAGGACTACGACCTACGGCGAGATCGCACGGCAGCTTGCTGAAAAGCAGAAGCTTCCCCGGATGTCTGCGCAGGCGGTCGGCGGTGCGGTGGGTCATAATGAGATATCCATCATCATTCCCTGTCACCGTGTGGTCGGCACAAACGGCAGCCTGACCGGATACGCCGGGGGCATTGACAAAAAGAGGAAGCTGCTGGAATTGGAACATACCGACATGACCGGATTTTTCGTGCCGAAAAAGGGCACTGCACTTTTTTGACAAGCTGAAGGGGCGGCGTGACTTCGGTCACGCCGCCCCTTGAAAACACAAGGCTTTCCTCATTCTTGGATTTTACTGCTTTACGCCCACCAGGCATTGGGCTCCGGCGGATTTTTATGGGCGGCTTTATGCAAGAATGTCCGTCAGGTCGTCGAATACCTGGGACTTGGTGACCACCACCACATGGTCTCCCTCCTGAATCGTGGTGAGGCCGCCGGGAATGATGATCTTGTTTTCCCGGGCAATGGCGGCCAGCAGAACGCCCTTTTTCAGGGCCAGGTCCTTCAGAGGCTTGTCCAGCACCGAGCGGCTGGAGGCGGTGGCGGTGAACTCCAGAGCCTCCACGGAGCCGTCCAGCATTTTATACAGGCTCTCCACAGTGCTGCCCTGGGAATTGGCCAGAGCCCGGACATAGCGGGTGATCTGGTTGGAGGTCAGATCCTTGGGACTGATGATACTGCCCAGCTTTGTCTCCTGCACCAGGTCCATGTAGTTGGGCCGGGTCATTTTGGCCAGCACCTTGGGGACTCCCGCCCGCTGAGCCGTCAGGGCCATCAGCAGGTTCTCCTCGTCCCGGTCCGTCAGGGCCACGAAGGCGTCGGTCTCAAAGACGTTCTCGCTGTCGATCAGGTCTGCGTCGGTGCCGTCACCCTCAATGATCATGGCGCCGGGCAGGGAGGCCGACAGACGCAGGCACTTGTCGTGCTTCATCTCGACAATGCGGACCTTGGTATTGCTGCGGGCCAGCTCCCAGGTCAGGTACATGGTGATGCGGCTGCCCCCCAGAATGGATACGTTCTTCACTCTTTGCAGGGTGCGGCCGATGCCCCGGAGCATTTTTTGCAGCTCTGCCTTGGTGCCCACCATATAGAGCTTGTCCCCGCTGCGGGGCACGAAGGAGCCGTCGGGGATGATAAAATTGTCCCCCCGGTGGGCGGCGCAGATCAGCACCTCTGCCAGGCGATTGCGGTGGAAATCGTTGAGGGACACCCCGGCCAGGGTGTCCTGCTCCGTTACCTGAAAACCGATCATATCGATGCGGCCTCCGGCAAAGGGCTCCACGGAAAAGGCCGCCGGGAAGCTCAGGATCCGGGCGATCTCCTGGGCCGCCCCCAGATCGGGGTTGATGAGCATGTCCAGGCCGATCTCCCGCTTGAGCATGGTGTCATCCCGGCGATACTCGGGGTTGCGTACCCGGGCGATGGTGTGCTTGGCCCCCAGCTTTTTGGCGATGAGGCAGCACACCAGGTTTGTCTCGTCCAGATTGGTGACGGCGATGACCAGGTCCGCGCCGCGGACCCCCGCCGCGTCCAGCACGCTGATGCTGGCGCCGTTGCCCTCCACGCACATGACGTCCAGGGTGCTGTCGGCCCGGTGCAGGGCTGCGGCGTCGTCATCCACGATGGTGATGTCGTGATCCTCCACCGCCAGCTGCCGGGCAATGGCATAGCCGACCTTGCCGTTGCCTACGATGATGATTTTCATGCTTGCTCCTCTCCGCTGCCCGACGGCAGCCGGCTGCGCCTGCGGCGCAGGATAACGGCGCTGTATTCCGCGCCCATGATCAGCACCGTGCCGCTCATATACAGCCACAGCAGCACCACGACTATCGTGGCGATGGAGCCGTACAGCACGGAGTAATTGGCAAAATGCTCCACATAATAAGAAAACGCCAGGGACAGGACCATCCATGCCGCCAGAGAGATGCCTACCCCGGGAGCAACTTCCTTCAGGGGACGGCGCTGGCCTTGGGCCAGCATATACAGCACCGTCAGCATCAGGAACATCACCACGCCCAGAACGATGAAGCGCAGATAGCTCCACAGGTCAATGAAGCCCTGCGGCAGGGCAATGAGCCCGGACACGAACTCCAGGGCCCGGCGGCCCACCGTCACCAACAGCAGTGTCAGCCCGATGGAGAGGATCAGCCAGACGGTAAACAGCAGAATGGCCAGCTGGTTCAAAAGCATCTTCCGGGGCGGACCCATGTTGAAGGCCTTGCGCAGGGAGTGCAGCAGACAGCTGGTGGCACGCATGGGGAACCAGATGGAAAAGACCAGACTGAACCACAGCAGCTGGCGGCTGGCGTTGGCGGACACATATTCAAGATACGACTCCAGCACCGACATCACGTCCGCCGGAACGATCTGGGACAGCACCTGGGTCACGCTGTCCACGTCCAGTTTCAGGATGCCCAGCAGGGTGCTGATGAACACCAGCAGCGGAAACAGCGCAAACAGCAGATAATACGTCAGCGCTGCGCTGTCCCGGCCCACGTCATGCAGATAATAACGGCGCACCAGCTGCACCGCAATTTGCCCCGCAGCGGTGCGGGGCAACCATGCCTTTTTCACAGGAGTCATCCCTCCTAATTCCCATACAGTGTACCACATAGCGGCCAAAATGAAAAGAGAAATTTGTCCTGTTGGCTCTGGACGGTCCTGTTTATCAGATTTTTGTAAAAATTTTATATGTTTTTTTGTATTTCCCTCTTGCGAGTTCTCGTTTGCTTTGATATAATCATTTCATCCAGAGAGAAAGTCGTTTCTGGAATTTACAGTAAAGAGGGTCGAATTATGGACAAACTTACCAACATCGTACGGGACGAAATTTCCCGCCAGTACAAGAGCGTTCGGCAGTTCGCTTTTGCGGTTGGCATTCCTCTGTCCACCATCAACAGCGCGCTGCACAACGGCATCGGCGGTTCCTCCTTTGACACGGTGGTCCAGATCTGCCGCACCCTGGGCATCTGCGCTCTGGGCGAGGAGAACATCCACCTGACCGAGGATACCCAGCGGATCCTGGATCAGTATGCCAAGCTGGACGATTACGGACGCCACACCATCTCCTCCGTGATGCAGGTGGAGTATGACCGCTGCACCAAGACGTTTGAGGATGGCTCCGAGCTCCGGGGCGGCTACTCCAGCGTCAACCTGTCCGCTCCCATTGCCAATGACGAGCCCGTCTCCATGAACGTGCTGGCCAGCCGCGAGGACTGAGCGGATCACATCATTCGTCGGTAAATAGCGTAAAAAGAGGGTCTTCGACAGGGGTCGGAGACTCTCTTTTTATACGTTTCCACCAAAAATGTGCGTGATTTTTGGCGATTTTACGGAAGATTACGGTTGAAATTCCACGGTGTATCTGATATAATACAGTGTAATTGGCGGAACAGCGGCATTTTGCCTCGGGAGATTCTCGCGTTCGCGCCACCTTTTCAGATGGGAGAAAGATGCATGAAAGCAACAAGAAAAACCGGCACCTGGCTGTGGGCGCTGCTGGCAGCCGCAATACTGACGGCGCTGCTGACGGCCACAGCCTTTGCCGGAGGCAACGATTTCCGCTGCTGGACCGTGGACGCCCGGCAGTGGACCAACCAGGGATACCGTTCCGAAAAGGATGGGGTATGGTATCTGTTTCTGCCTGCCGACGAGAGCCTGGCGGACACGGTGCTGTCCTTCAGCGGCAGCGTGACGGCAGCTTCTGCCGGGACACTGGACCGGGAGCATGGCACCCTTACCGGCGCGTTTGCCGCCAGCGACCGGGTGACCCTGACGCTGGACGGCGGTAAAACGGTGCAGATCTGCGCGAAGCAGAGCAGTCTGCCCAGCTTGCGCCTGACCCTTAACGGTACCACGCTGGAGCAGGTGCACCGGGACAAGAACGTGAAATATCCCGGCAACGACCTGGTGCTGACGGACGGCGACGACGTTCTCACCGGCACTGTGGAGTTCAAGGGCCGCGGCAATTCCACCTGGAGGGAATATGCCAAGAAGCCCTATCAGATCAAGTTCAGCAAGAAAACCTCCGTGCTGGGCATGCCTGCGGCCAAGAAGTGGATCCTCCTGGCCAATGCTTCTGACGACAGCATGATCCGCACCCGCCTGGTGTATGATGCGGCGGAGCAGATGGGCTTTCCCTATGTGACGGAATATCAATATGTGGACCTGTGGATAGACGGCCAGTATCTGGGCGTGTATCTGCTGGGCGAAAAGGCCGAGATTGGCAAGGGCCGCCTGAACCTGCAGGACCCCGCCGGGGCCATGTTCGAGCTGGACAACGGCTTTGCCACCGACGAGGACCACTATTTCTTCGAGGGGCGGCTGAACAGCTACTTTGCTCTGAAGGAGATCGTGGAGGAGGATGACGCGCATATTGCCCAGGCCATGAGCAATTTCCAGACCGCCATGACCCGCTTTACTACGGCGCTGACCTCAGAGGGTTGGGAAAATCTGTCCTTGGCCCAGCTCAACCGCATGATCGACGTGGACTCCCTGGCCCGCTACTATCTGATGAACGAATACGTCCTCAACGGCGAGTCCTTTTTCACCAGCTTCTTCTGGTATCAGGACGGCGCGTCCGACGTGCTGCATGTGGGTCCTCTGTGGGACTTTGACACCTGCATGGGCAACAAGAACGAAAAGGTCACCGACTACAACGCCAGCAGCACCTCCGTGCTGATGAAGAAGATGCTGAACATCCCGGCGTTTTATCAGCGGGTGCAGGAGCTGTACACCCGGTATAAGCCGGTGCTTACCGGCATGGCCGGGCAAATTGACGGCCGGAAGGCCGAGATCGGCGTCTCCGCCGACCTGAATTACCTCCGCTGGAACACCCTGGGCACTGCAAACCCCAAGCCCGGCGGTATGCCCTTTGCTCCCACCTATGACGAGGCACTGGACCGGGTGCGTACCTGGCTCAATGGCCGCGCAGGGGCGTTCACGCCTGCCGTGCGTCCCCAGCAGCTGGGCTATTACTTCAACACCGCCCGCACAGTGATGTATCTGACCTATTCTGCCCCCCAGCAGACGGCCCTGCGTTTCGCTGTGTGGGGTGAGCAGGACGGGCAGAACGACCTGCACTGGTATCAGGCCAAGAAACAGAATGGCCGCTGGGTGGCCGAGGTGCCTCTGATCAACCACCAGGAGACCGGCACCTATATGGTCCACATTTACAACCAGAACGGCCTGCCCCAGGGACTTCTGGACCACGGCACCGTGGTGGTGGACAACTTGGTCCAGCAGGAAAAGCCCGCCCTGAAGGCGGCGCTGTCCGCTGACGGACGGTATCTGAACCTGACGCTTACCGGCGGCAGCGACCTGGCAAAGGTGTGGTTCCCCACCTGGAGCCAGAAAAACGGTCAGGATGACCTGCAATGGTACGAGGCCCAGAAGCAGGCGGACGGCAGCTGGACATATTCCGTGCTCCTGAGCCGCCACAACACCACCGGCACCTATTTCATTCATGCCTACGGCAATAGCAAGCAGAATCTGGTGGCCCATACCACCGCTTATGTGGAGAAGATTCCCGGGCCGGAGATGAAGGCCGCCGTGTCCGCTGACGGGCGGTATCTGGACGTGACCCTGACGGGCCGCAGTGATCTGAGCCGGGTGTGGTTCCCCACCTGGAGCGCTGTGAACGGTCAGGACGACCTGCGGTGGTACGAGGCGGTGAGGCAGACAGACGGCAGCTGGACCTGCCGGGTGCCTCTGTCCAACCACGGCAGCACGGGTACGTATTTCATCCACGCCTACGGCAATGACAAGAAGAACCTGGTAGCTCACACCACCGCTTATGTGGAGAAGATTCCCGGGCCGGAGATGAAGGCCGCCGTGTCTGCTGACGGGCGGTATCTGGACGTAACGCTGACGGGCCGCAGTGACCTGACCCAGGTCTGGTTCCCCACCTGGAGCCAGGTCAACGGCCAGGACGATCTGCGCTGGCACGAGGCCGCCAGGCAGGCCGACGGCTCCTGGACCTGCCGCATTGCCCTGTCGGACCACTCCGGCACCGGCGTCTACTTCATCCACGCCTACGGCAACAACAAGAAGAACCTGGTGGCTCACACCACCGCTTATGTGGAGAAGCTGGTGCAGCCGGAAAAGCCCGCCATGACGGCGGTGCTGTCTGCCGACGGAAGATATCTGGACGTGACTCTGACGGGCCGGGGCGATCTGAGCCGGGTATGGTTCCCCACCTGGAGCGCCGTGAACGGTCAGGACGACCTGCGGTGGTACGAGGCCACCAAGCAGCCGGACGGCTCCTGGACCTGCCGGGTGCCCTTGGCCAACCACAAGAACGCGGGGGGCTATTTCATCCACGCCTACGGCAATAATAAGCGCAATCTGGTGGCCCACACCACTGTTTCCGTCGCTCAGGCCGTGTCTCCCCAGGTGTGGACCCAGCTGTCCGCCGATGGGCGGTACATGACTGTGACACTGACAGGCCGCAGCGATCTGAGCCGGGTGTGGTTCCCCGTCTGGAGCGCTGTCAACGGCCAGGACGACCTGCAGTGGTACGAGGCGAAAAAGCAGTCCAACGGTGACTGGACGTATACGGTGACGCTGGCCCGGCACAAGGGAGCGGGTACGTATTTCATCCATGTCTATGGCAATAGCAAGCAGAATCTGGTGGCTCATACCACCGCCTATGTGATCTGAAAGGAGGAACGAGCAGCCCGGAACACCTGATGGAGATCCCCTGCGACGAGTAGGAAATCAAAAACTGTAACGGAGGAAAAATATGAAGAAGGCATTATCTCTGCTTCTGGCGCTGATGATGGTGGTGGGTCTGGTCATGCCCCAGACCTGGGCCACCGGGCTCCAGGAGACGGAGCCGGACGCTGCCATTACGGAGACGCAGCCCGGCGACACCGCAGAACCTGACGCACAGCGGCCCCAGGCGGATACCATGTCCGGCAATTCCGCCGGGCTTACTCCCATCACCCGCACCAAGAATGCCGTGGCCAGCGGCGTGACCCTGGAAAAGGTGGTCATGCGCAACGTCAACGGCAGCCAGGTGGTGGGCTACCTTTCGGAGATCGACCTGTCCAAGGACGTGACCCTGAAGGCCAGCTACACCGGCTATTACTACGACGGCAGCACCGCCGCCCAGCGCAAGGCCATGGTGGACGGCGGCAAGCTGAAATGGGAGATGTCCCAGACCACCGCCCAGGCCGCTGCCTACGGACGGGCCTCGGATACCGAGGGCCGCGTGGTCCTGGCCACCAACGCCGACTACTACAACATGCAGACCGGCGCGCCCACCGGCTACCTCATTATGGAGGGCAACCTGGTAAAAACCGGTAATGAGCCCTTCTTTGCCATTCTGAAGGACGGCTCCGCCGTCATTCGCCCCGCCGGCAGCGACACCTCCGACGTGGTGGAGGCCGTTTCCGGCCCCTATATGCTGGTGGAAAACGGCCAGATTGTTCCCGGCCTGGACCAGGGCGACCGCATGCCCCGCAACAGCGTGGGCATACGGGCCGACGGCTCCGTGGTATTCTTTGAGGCCGACGGCCGACAGGAGCCCATGTCCATCGGTATGAGCATGTATGAAGTGGCCAGTTTCCTGAAGGATGCCGGCTGCGTCACCGCTATTTATCTGGACGGCGGCGGCTCCGCCACCGTGGCAGCCTGTTATGAGGGCACCGACGAGCTGGTGGTTCGCAACAGCCCCAGTGACGGCCTGGAGCGCACCGTGTCCGACGCCCTGCTGGTGGTGTCCACCGCCCGCTTTGACGGCGATTTTGACCACGCGTCCGTGAGCCCCCAGAACGAGCTTTATACCCCCGGCAGCCGGGTGCCCTTCACGGCCCTGGGCGCTGACTCCGCAGGCGGCGCGGCCGACCTGCCTGAAAGCGGCCTGACCTGGGTGCTGGATACTCCCGCTGCCGGACGGATCGACGCCGCCACCGGTGTGTTTACCGCCGCCAAGGGCTATGTGGGCGATGTGCGGGTCCGCCTGACCTATCAGGGTCAGAATGTGGGCTCCGCCTCCATCACCATCGCCGAGCCCGATCAGGTGTCCTTCGCCGGCAAGACCCTGTCCCTGGACTATGACAAGACCAGCGACCTGGGCCTCACCGTCAAAAGCAGCCTGCGGGATATCCACTATCACGACGGCGACTTTACCTGGACCATCCGGCCTCTGACCGAGGGCACCACCGCCGCCGACATCGGCACCATCGTGGATAACCGGCTCCACACGGCAGCCAAGGCCAGCCAGACCCGCAAGGCGGAGATCACCGTCACCTACACCAAGGCCAACGGCCAGGAGCTTACCGATACCGTCACCGTGGAGATCGGCAAGATGCCCACCGTCCTTCTGGACTTTGAGGACGAGAGCTCCAAGTCCGGCGTGAACGTGGGTGCCAACGCCGTGTGGGGCAACCTGAATAGCTTTTCCGGTCACAGCGCCCATAATCTGCCCGGCGTCAGCGACGCGGGCTTCGGCGTGGCCGGTCAGGTCAGCAAGGATCCCAATGGTCTGGACATCCCCTACGGACCCATTACCGATTTCGGCCTGGCATGCCCCGACTTTATCAGCAGCAACGCGGAATGGGACTGCAACTCCGCCGGCGCACCCTATAGCTGGGACTGCGCCCAGGACCCCGCTACCCTGTTCCGCTCCATGGGCTATGAGTACTATGTGGGCGCCATCTCCACCGCCCAGGAGGGCGCGTGGGATATGTATGCCCGCCGCGTAGCTTCCGACGAGGGGCCCGTGCGCTTCGGCCAGAAGTCTCTGGAGTATCATTACGATTATACGAAGATCTCCGGCACCAACAACACCAACGAATACCTGCGCTACAGCGGCGAGGACGTGGTCATCGAGGGCCGTCCCACCGCCCTGGGCATGTGGGTCTACGCCCCGGAGGGCACGCCCAACTACTGGCTGTCCACCAGCGTGTCCTACTGGAACGGGGAAAAGTACGTCACCACCAGCCTGCTGCACCTGAAGACCACCACCGTCAACGCCGCAGGCGAGACCGTGGACACCACCACCCAGTACACCGGCATCAACTGGTCCGGCTGGAAGTATGTGGAGGCCGATCTGAGCAGCGTGTATGACAAGGCCCAGGACGTGGAAAACCACCCCCTGAAGATCACCGCCGGCCAGGTGCTGCTGTGGACCATCATCATCGAGGGCGGCACCGGCGACGTGGACGGCAACAAGATCACCTGCGGCTCCCGGGCTGCCGGAAGCCTGTATGTGGACAACATCCGCGCGGTATACGGTACCACCGCCGACGACCTGGAAAACCCCGTCATCACCTCCGTCCGGGGCGGCAGCTCCTCCATCACCGGCTATTCCGACCTGACGGAGCTGGCCGAGGACGGCTCCACCGTGCTGACGGACAATGAGCTGCAATTCTTTACCGGGTATTATGATCCCCAGGGCGAGAACCGCACCGGTGTGTCCGCCGAAAACACGGTCATCACCATCGACGGCCAGGACATCAAGAACTTTGCCAACACCGACCAGGCCGTTACCGGCTCCGTGACCCTGCCCAATGGCCGCCACAGCATCAAGGTGGAGATCATGGACGGCTTCGGCAACCGGGCCAGCGTCACCCGTACCTTTACCGTCAAGGGTCGTGCCAATATCCCCACCGTGACCCTGGACACCCCGTCCTATGCCCTGGTGGGCGAGAACTATGTGGTGTCCGTCACCTCCCCCAACGCCGGTAAGATCGACTCCGTCACCGCCCAGATCGTGTACGGCAACGTGGACCTGTTCGACACCGACGAAAACGGCGGCAAGGGCGCCTTCAACACCTGCGCCTCCCTGGCCTACGGCTCCGGCTTCCAGGGCTCCAGCTCTGCTGCCCGCCGCACCACCACGGAAAAGACCGTCACCGTGAACATGAACCGTACCGGCTCTGCCGGGAAGGACCTGTTCACCTTCACCATGCCCATGCCCGCCGGGGCCACGGCGCTGGACAGCCTGCCCATCTCCGTCACCGTGACCTACACCTGTGACGGCGTCACCTACACCACCTCCACCGGCAGCCTGCGTCTGCCCATGCAGGGCTACTACACCGTCACCTCCGACATCATGGTGGAGGGCGCGGCAGCGGCCCGGCTGTATGTGAAGGACATCAACGGCAAGGCCGCCTCCGGCGTGGACCTGTATGTGGGCGACACCCGCATCGGCACCACCAACGCCTCCGGCCAGGTCAGCACCGACTACTTCAACAAGCTCTCCGCCGGCTCCCGTACCGGCGTCACCGCCCGGAAGGACAATCACCGCTCCTTTGAGACGGTCATCGTCACCCGCCGGGCCGGCGGCAGCGCCGATGGTATGCCCAGCTTCGTGCAGCTCAACGCCACCCCCAATGCCCAGAGCTGCCAGAACATTACCTGGGTCACCAATCCCCTGACGGCCCAGGCCAAGGCCACGGTCCAGTACTGCCAGCAGAGCAGCTTCAAGGGCAGCTTCCCCTCCAGCGCCCAGGGTCAGGTGACCCTCCGGGAGTTCACCACCTCCGGCGACGCGGCCTATGTCAGCTCCGTGTCCCTGACCGGCCTGAAGCCCGGCACCACCTACGTCTATCGGGTGGGCGACGGCAGCAAGTGGTCTGAAAACATGACCTTCACCACCAGCCAGCCCGGCGCGGACACCACCCGCTTCTTCGTCATCGGCGATACCCAGCTCTCCGGCAATGCCGAAAGCGATCAGGATGAGATCCGGCTGATGAACGCCATTGCCGCCAATATCAACGGCCAGTCCATGAACTTCGGCATCCAGACCGGCGACTTTGTGGACAACGGCGGCAACCTGGGCCAGTGGAGCGAGATCCTGGACGTGTTCTCCCGGAACTACGCCGACATCCCCGTGGTGCAGGTCATGGGCAACCATGAGTACTACGGCGACCTGTCCGGCGGCAACGCCGCCAGCCTGTGGACGCTGCCCGACAAGCTGTATTACTCCGTGGAGTACGGCGATGTGTATGTGGCGGTCATCAACTTTGCCGCCAACCTGGAGGACGCCTGCCAGTGGCTGATCCAGGACGCCGCCAAGTCCGACTGCACCTGGAAGGTGCTGGCGGTCCACCAGCCCGCGTATTACACCAATCCCAACGGCAGCAGCGAGGCCTTCAACCGCTATATCCCCGCCGCCGCTGAGGCCGCCGGCATCAACGTGGTGTTCTCCGGCCATGACCACAGCTATGCCCGCACCATGGTCCTCAAGAACGGCCAGCCCGTGTCCGAGGCCACCCAGAACGGCCGCCTGCCCGCCACCTACGGCAAGGGCGTGCTGTACTACATCTGCGGCGACCTGGGCGAAAAGTCCCGCAGCACCGAGTACAAGGCCGTCAACAACCCCGACTTCCACTTTGCTCAGGTGTCCCAGGAGTATGACTCCCTGTACCTGGCCGTGGAGGCCACCGCCGACGCCATGACCGTCCGCACCTACTCCGTCAGCGCCGAGGGCGCCCAGTCCCTGCTGGATACCTACACCATGCGGGTGCCCGCCTCCGTGTGCCGCGACAAGGGCCACGACTTCTCCGGCGACACCGTGTACGTCCGTGACGGCAAGCTGGTCTGCTCCTTCTGCGGCCAGGCCGTGGAGCTGAAGGACTCCGGCTACACCGGCTGGGCCCGGGACGAGGCCACCGGCCTGCGGATGTACAGCTATAACAACGCCTGGCACACCGGCTGGTTCATCATCGACCCCGAGGTGTATTGCTTCGACAGTAACGGCATCGCCTACGATGGCCGGGTCACCCTGTACGGCAAGCAGTTCGTCTTTGACGACGGCGTGGTGGTCAGCGGCCCCACGGGCTTCGTCAAGCGGGACGACGGCAAGACCCTGTACTTCGAGAATGGCCGCATCGCCTCCGGCTGGAAGGACATTGGCGACGCCACCTATTACTTCGAGACCTCCGACCTGGGCGATGACTTCGGCGTCATGTACACCGGCCGCCGCCTGATCGGCAAGACCTGGTACGAGTTCGGCAGCGATGGCCGCCTGTATCAGCTGCTGCGGGGCCGCATGTCCGCCGATGAGAAGGAGATCGTGGTCACCATCACGCCTCCCGCCGGTCAGGGCAAGAACTACAGCAACATCATGGCCGCTGCCTGGAGTCAGCAGGACGGCCAGGACGACCTGGTCTGGTACAATGCCACCGCCAACGGCGACGGCACCTACACCATCCGGGTCCCCATGTGCAGGTACAACGTGGTGGGCCGGTATCTGGTCCATGTGTATAACCACGGCATCCACGGCCAGCTGCTGGACGGTCTGACCTTCCAGAACACCCACGTGGTGGGCCACACCGACACCGTGGCCAGTGATTCCAGCACCTGCGTCAGCGCCGGTCAGGTGAAGTACGTCTGCCGCTACTGCGGCGCGTCCCACACCTCCAGCACCCCCGCCAAGCGCCACACCGTCTCCGCCGTGGTGGACAGCGAATGCCGCACCATGACGGTGACCATGGACGCCGGCAACGGCCATAACCACTCCAACGTCCGCTTCGCCGTGTGGAGCAGCGTAAACGGCCAGGATGACCTGACCTGGTACACCGCCAAGAAGAACGCCAGCGGCCAGTGGACCTGCACCGTGCCTCTGGTGAACCACAACAGCACCGGCACCTACTTCATCCACGCCTACTCCTCCGACTCCGGCCAGAACCGGCTCATCGGCAACACCACCGCCCAGGTGGCGAAGCTCCCGGCTCCCGACACCGTCACGGCCCAGGTGTCCGACAACTGCCGCACCATGTCCATCCGGCTGGATACCGCCCGCAGCTACAGCGGCATCCGCTTCGCCGTGTGGAGCAGCGCCGGCGGCCAGGACGACCTGGTCTGGTACACCGCCAAGAACGGCGGCGGCAGCTGGACCTATGACGTGCCCCTGGTGAACCACAACAGCACCGGCACCTACTTCATCCATGTGTACAGCGGCAGCAAGCTGGTGGCCCACACCACCGCCCAGGTGGCGAAGCTCCCGGCTCCCGACACCGTCACGGCCCAGGTGTCCGACAACTGCCGCACCATGTCCATCCGGCTGGATACCGCCCACAGCTACAGCGGCATCCGCTTCGCCGTGTGGAGCAGCGCCGGCGGTCAGGACGACCTGGTTTGGTACACCGCCAAGAACGGCGGCAGCGGCAGCTGGACCTATGACGTGGATCTGGCCCGCCACAACACCACCGGCACCTACTTCATCCATGTGTATGCCGGGAACAAGCTGGTGGCTCACACCACTGCCCAGGTCAAGAGCCTGCCCGCTCCCGCCCCCGGCGTCAAGCCCGGCCTGACGGCTGTCGTCTCCGCCGACAATGCCGCCATGGAGCTGGCCCTGACCACCACCGCCAAGTATGGCAAGGTCCGCTTCGCCGTGTGGAGCAGCGCTAACGGTCAGGACGACCTGGTCTGGTACGACGGCCGCCTCACCGGCAGCACCTGGTCCGCCGGTGTGAAGCTGCTGAACCACAAGACCCTGGGCGGCTACTTCATCCACGTCTATGCCGACGGCAAGCTGGTGGCCCACACCACCGCCAATGTCTACGGTATGCCGCCTCAGCAGAGCGCCCAGGCCATGGTCACCGACGACTTCGCCTGGATGAAGCTGCGGCTCTACAGCGCCACCGGCTACAGCAGCATCCGCTTCGCCGTGTGGAGCAGCGCCGGCGGCCAGGATGATCTGGTCTGGTACAAGGGCGAGAACATCGGCGGCGCCTGGGTGGCTGCGGCCGACCTGACCCGCCACAACACCACCGGCACCTACTTCATCCACATCTATTCCGGGAACAAGCTGGTGGCTCATACTACCGTCACCGTGAAGTCCCTGCCCAACGGGTAAGGCTTATCAGATTATCGCAGCATAACACAGGCCCGCAGGCGAAAGCCTGCGGGCCTCAGCTTGTCAAAAAAGGACGCCGCCCTTTTTTGACAAGCTGAACGCCCCGATGCCGTGACATCGGGGCGTTCTTAATGAAATGCAGCTGACTGGCAGGAAGCTCAGTCGATCATGGACTTCAGGTTCTCGGCGACGGTGATGGGGGCAGCGGTGGCGGCCTTCACCTGCTCGACGGTGAACTCGGGGTTGATCTCGGTCATGACCAGGCCGTTCTCGGTGACTTCCAGCACGCACATCTCGGTGATGATCTTGTTGACGCAGTGGGAAGCGGTCAGGGGCAGGCGGCACTTCTCAAAGATCTTGGGGTTGCCCTTGGCGGTGTGCTCCATGCAGACGATGCACTTGCGGGCGCCGACGCACAAGTCCATAGCGCCGCCCATGCCGGGCATCTTCTTGCCGGGGATGATCCAGTTGGCCAGGTTGCCCTGGGCATCCACTTCCAGAGCGCCCAGGAAGCAGGCATCCACGTGACCGCCGCGGATCAGACCGAAGTTGGAAGCGGAGTCGATGAAACCGCCGCCGAAAGCCACGGAGGAGGGAGAACCACCGGCGTCCACAACGTGGTAGGGATCATAGTTGGCGTCGCCTTCCTTGGGGGACTTACCGGCGGAGACGATACCCAGCTCAGCATGGATGATCAGCTCCACGTCCTTGGGCAGATAGTTGGGGATCAGGGTAGGCAGACCGATACCCAGGTTGACAACGTCGCCGTTCTTCAGCTCTTTGGCGCAACGCTTGGCGATAAAGCCTTTGATCTCGCTCTTTTCCATTACTTTCTTTCTCCTTCCACGATGTAGTCAACACACATACCATAGGTGTGGATATTCTCGGGCTCGATCTCGCCCACGGGAACCAGATACTCGGTCTCGGCGATAACGGTATCGGCGGCAGTGGCCATGACAACGTTGAAGTTGCGCATGGTGCCCTTGTACCAGCAGTTACCGAACTCGTCGCACTTATAGGTGCCCAGCAGGGCGAAGTCCGCATGGATGGGCTGCATCAGCAGATAGTCCTTGCCATCAACGGTCTTGCGGCCCAGGCAGAAGGGGCTCTCCTCCACCAGGGTGTCGATGCCCACGGGGGTCAGCACACCGCCGAGGCCGGCGCCGGCGGCGCGAATGCACTCAGCCAGGGTGCCCTGGGGCAGCAGGTTCACTTCCAGGGTGCCCTCGGTGTGCTGCTGGCCGACCTCGGGGGTCATGCCGACGTGGGTGGCGATAACGCGCTTGACCTGATGATTGTGGATCAGCTCCGCGATACCGAAGAACTCCTCGCCCTGGGGGCCCACTGCGCGGCCCATATCGTTGGCGATTAAGGTCAGGTCCTTGGTGCCCAGAGCTACCAGCTCCTTGACGATTGCTCTGGCCTGGCCGCAGGCCAGGAAGCCGCCGCACATAATGGTGGCGCCGTTGGGGATCATAGCCGCTGCCTCTTTGGCAGTGATAACAGGTTTCTTTGCCATTTCAGTTCCTCCTTGTTATTTGTCGTTCTCCCAAAAAATAGAATCCCTTCTATTTTCTCATTTGTAATCATAGCACTGTTGGCGGGAAAATACAAGAGAAGATTGGATAACTTTTTCACAAATGAACAGATTCACCGTCGAAACAGCCATACTGTACGAAATGTGAAAAACGGATATTTGGAGACACGACCAGACGGCCACCGCAACAGTGGCCGTCTGGCGTAAGGGTAAATTTTACTTCATGCCACGCTTGACCATCTCGGTCACAGCGAAGGAAGCCACGTCGTCGGCATACTTGCCGGCGCCGAAGCCGGCGTCATAGCCCAGCTCCTTGGCCAGCTCATGGGTGATACGGGGACCGCCGCAGCAAACAACGAACTTGTCGCGCAAGCCCTCGGCCTCCAGCAGCTCGATGAGGTTGGTGAGGTTCTGGATGTGGACGTCCTTCTGGGTCACGGTCTGGGACACCAGCAGCACGTCGGCGTGCAGCTCCAGGGCCTTCTTGATGAACTCCTCGTTGGGAACCTGGGAGCCCAGGTTGTACGCCTCGATCATCTCGTAGCGTTCCAGGCCGTAATGACCGGCAAAGCCCTTGCGGTTCATGATGGCGTCGATACCCACGGTGTGGGCGTCGGTACCGGTAGACGCACCCACCATAACGACCTTGCGGCCGATATGCTCGCGGATGTAGTCATTGGTGTCTTCCATGCTCATGACGTCAGACTCCACGGTGATTACATGGATATCCTCATAGTTTACGGAGTGGACGCAGCTGCCGTAGACCACATAGAAGGTGAACTCCTTGTCCAGGGGGGTGTGGTAAGCCACATTGGGCTCGTCCAGACCCATTTTCTTGGCGATCTGACGGGCAGCCTCCTCGCCGCGTTCGTCGTCCTTGATGGGCAGGGTGAAGCTGGTCTGCACCTTACCGTCGTTCATGGTGTCGCCGTAGGGCTTCAGACGGGTCAGGTCCAGGGTGGTATCGAAATCGATCTTATGGGTGTTATACAGTCCGCTGCTCATTCTGCTGCCACCTTCCCTTTCATGACTTCAACAAAGGGATTGAAGTATTTGTCGTCCTTGACCACAACACCGGCCAGGCCCTTGCCGCCGTCCTTAGGACGCTTGACATCGGCGAAGATACCTTTTTCAATGGTGGTGAACAGGCCCAGCTTCTCGATCTCCTTCAGCAGATCGGTGGCCTTGGTCAGCACCTCGTTGGCGCGGTTGCGGATGATGCCGTTCTCCTTATAGGTCAGCTCGCTGCCCAGATCCTTCATGGTGCGGAAGATATACTGCGCATTCTCGATGGACAGGGCGCGGTCGGACATGAACGGGGTGTGGATGGCCTCGGTCATCATGCCCAGCAGGCACAGCCGCTGGTTGGTGAGGATGGTCACCATGTTGAACAGGGCATCCTGGATGTGGCCGCGGAAGATATTGCCGGTCATGAACTTCGTGGGCGGCATGTACTTCAGCGGGGCGTTGGGGAAGATCTCGCGGGCCATCTGCGCCTGAGCCAGCTCGTAGAGGAAGGTATTCTCCACGGCGGGGTCCATTTCAAAGGCATGGCCCAGACCCATCTGCTCCTCACGCATACCGGCGTCCTTGGCAAAGGCCTCGTTCAGGAACTGGGAGGCCAGAACGGTGTGGGCGGCGGTGATGGCGTCGTCGGTGGTCAGATAGTTGTCCTCACCGGTGTTGATGATCACGCCGGCATAGCCGTTAATGACACGGGAGAAATACTGGTCCACGATGGTGCGCTGCATGTTGATGTCGCGGAACAGGATGCCGTACAGGGCGTCGTTCAGCATCACGTCCAGGCGCTCCAGAGCGCCCATGGCGGCGATCTCGGGCATGCACAGGCCGGAGCAGTAGTTGCACAGCCGGATATAGCGGTGCTGCTCCTCGCCCACCTCGTCCAGAGCCGCGCGCATCAGGCGGAAGTTCTCCTGGGTGGCATAGGTGCCGCCGAAGCCCTCGGTGGTGGCGCCGTAAGGCACATAGTCCAGCAGGGACTGGCCGGTGGTACGGATGACGGCGATGATGTCGGCGCCCTGCTTGGCACCGGCCTTGGCCTGGATAATATCCTCGTAGATATTACCGGTGGCCACGATGATGTACAGGTAGGGGCCTTCCTTGTCGCCCCACTCCTTCAGATACGCATTGCGCTTGGCAACGTTCTTGTTGATGCGCTCCACGGTGGCGTTGACCACGGGAGCGATGGCGGCGCGAATCTCCTCGTCGGAGTGAGCGGGGACCTTGGACAGGTCCAGCTCGCCCTTGTCGATGGCCTCAGCCACGGCCTGGGGATCCTTGCCGGTCTCGATCATAGCGTTGCCGATGGCCCACGCCGCGCCCATAGGCAGGAAGGACGTAGCCATCATGTGGTCCACCACCACGTTGGGCAGGGGAACGTCCATATCATTGACGCCGTCAATGCCCAGCAGGCGGCAAACCGCGCGCTCCACGGTGACCGTGGTGTGCTGGTCAATGAACCGCTGGGTGTCGTCTGCCACATGGGCAGCGGACTGGCGGGCCTGGTTGACCAGCTCCATATTCAAGCCGAGTTTGCTTTCCATAGTATTACCTCTTATTTCTTCACGTGACGCTCGTTGCGCAGCAGCTTGGTGGGCTCCAGATAGCGCTGCTTGGTGCCCTCGGCGACCCATGCCACGCCGGTCTTCTCCACCTTCTTCTTGCCGGTGCAGACGTCGCAGTGGCAATCCTGGACATAGTGCTCGGGCTGAGTGTAGGAGGTGATGACGCCCTCGAAGTTACGCAGGATAACCTTCCGGGGAGTCTCGGAGATCAGGTAGTTGGGCATAACAGGGGTCTTGCCGCCGCCGCCGGGAGCGTCCACCACGAAGGTGGGGATGCAGTAGCCGGAGGTATGGCCGCGCAGAGCCTCCATGATCTCGATGCCCTTGGACACGGGAGTGCGGAAGTGGCTCAGGCCCAGGGAAGGATCGCAGGCATAGATGTAGTAGGGACGCACACGCATCTTGACCAGGCCGTGGACCAGCTCCATCATCACATGGGAGCAGTCGTTGACACCGGCCAGCAGCACGGACTGGTTGCCCAGGGGGATACCGGCATCGGCCAGCATGGCGCAGGCCTTGGCGGCCTCATCGGTGAACTCCTTGGGGGTGTTGAAGTGGGTGTTCAGCCAGATGGGATGATACTTACGCAGCATGGCGCACAGCTCGGGGGTGATACGCTGGGGGCACACCACGGGGGTGCGGGAGCCCAGACGGACGATCTCCACGTGGGGAATGGCGCGCAGGCGCTTGATGATGTACTCCAGGTTCTCATCGGAGACCATCAGACAGTCACCGCCGGACAGCAGGACGTCACGGACCTCGGGATGAGCGGCCACATAATCGATGCACTTGTCGATCTGGGCCATAGGCACCTCGCAGTCATTCTGACCGGCAAAACGGCGGCGGGTGCAGTGACGGCAGTACATGGAGCACTGGTCGGTGATCAGCAGCAGCACCCGGTCAGGATAGCGATGGGTCAGGCCGGGGGTGGGGGAGTCGGTATCCTCGTGCAGGGGATCGGCATCCTCATAGTCGGCATACTCCAGCTCCTCAGCCCGGGGGATGGCCATCTTGCGGATGGGATCAAAGGGATCGTCCAGGTCGATCAGGGACAGGTAGTAGGGGGTCACGGCCATGCGCAGCTTGCCCAGGGTCTTGCGGACACCCTCCTCCTCGTCGGGGGTCAGGTTCATGTACTTCTTCAGATCCTCAACCGTCTCGGCGCGGTTGGCAACCTGCCAATGCCAGTCATTCCACAGATTTTCGGGGACATCGGCGAACAGACCATTGCGAGTCTTCATATTTAAGTCTCCTTAATAAGAATGGATTCCAAAAAGATGGATAGGGCGAAGGCAGGGAGGCCAGAGACCTGGCCGCCCTGCACTCGCGTAACTTCGTTTAGCAGTACTTCTCGTCGAACAGCTTACGCAGCTTGGGGTTCTCGCGCAGCACGTCCAGAGTGATCTGGGCATGGTTCTTGGTGTAGCCATTGCCGATGATCATGGTGACGTCCTTGCCGATACCCTCGGCACCCAGGGCAGCCTTGGTGAAGGAGGTAGCCATGGAGAAGAAGTACACCAGACCGTCATCGTGGACGGGCAGGATGGCGGACATCTCGCAGGACTCAATGTTCACGCAGCAGATGGACAGATCGTACTCCTTGCCGTCGTTGGCGGCCAGAGCAGCCTCCATAACCTCAACGGGCTTGGTGCAGTCGGCCACGATCACATCGGTGTAAACGCCCAGCTCCAGCAGACCGGGAACCTGCTTGGGGTTGCGGACGACGCCCACGACCTTGCCGTTGGGGCCGACCTTCTTCATAGCTTCCCAGCCGCACAGAACGCCGGACTTGCCGTTGGCACCCAGGATCAGAACGCTGTCGCCCTCCTTGGGCAGCTTGCGGGCCTGAGCGGGAGCGCCGGCCACGTCCAGGGCGGCCAGGGCCAGAGGCTCGGACATATCCTCGGGCATCTTGGCATACAGGGCGGACTCGAACAGGATGGCCTTACCCACGATGTCAACGCGGTCGATATCCTTGTGGATAGCCAGGATCTTCTCGATCTTCAGGGGGGTCATGGACAGGGAGACCAGGGAGACGATCTTGTCGCCTTCCTTCAGGTCGAAGCCGGGCTTGTTCTTCAGGTCCTCGCCGATGTGAGCGACGACGCCCTTGAACATACCGCCGGAACCGGTGACAGGATTCTGCTGCTTGCCGCGCTCAGCGACGATGCCCAGGATCATTTCGCCGATCTTCTTCTCGTCGCCGCCGCAGGCCTCGGAGATCTGGGTGAAGGAAGCGGAGTCGATGTTCAGAGAGGTGACGTCGCAGACGATCTCGTTGGAATAGACCTTGGACATGTCGTTGTCGACCTTCCAAGCAGCCTGGGTCAGAACGCCCTTGGGCTCGATAACGCGGTGGGTACCGTACTTGTTGCCTTTCAGTTCAGCCATTGTAAAAATCCTCCTAATATAATTCTCTTAATTGTTTGTCGGGTTACTGCAGGGGCTTGAGGCTCAGGATCTCGCGGGCCTCGGCGGGGTTGGCGATCTCGCGGCCCAGCTCCTTGGCGATGCGGACCACCTTGGCCACCAGCTCGCCGTTGGACGCGGCCTTCTGGCCCTTGCCCAGATAGATGTTGTCCTCGAAGCCAACGCGGACGTTGCCGCCCATGGCGATGGCAGCGGCCGCCATGGTCCAGGCGGCCCGGCCCACGCCGGACACGGTCCAGGTGGAGCCTGCGGGAATCTTGCTGGCGAAGAACGCCAGGTTCTCCACGGTAGCGGGGGTGCAGCCGTGGACGCCCAGGACGAAGTTGAACTGCATGGGATGGGCAGGCACCTCACCCTTCTTGGCCATGCCAAGGATGGTGTCGATGTGGCCCAGCTCGAAGCACTCGTACTCGGGCTTGATGTTGTTCTCCAGCATGCGCTTGCCGAAAGCGCGCATGGTGGGCATGGTGTTGTCGAACACCTCGTCGCCGAAGTTGCAGGTGCCGCAGTCCAGAGTGGCCATCTCGGGGAACAGCTCGGTGGGCTGCAGACGCTCCTCGGGGGACATACCGGTGGCGCCGCCGGTGGAGGGGATCATGATAACGTCGGGCAGCTCCTTGCGGATGGCGTCCATGACCACCCGGAAGCGCTCGCGGTCCTGGGTGGGGGTGCCGTCGTCCTCGCGGACGTGGATGTGCAGAATGGCGGCGCCGGCCTCGTAGGCGGACTTGGCCTCGCGGACCATTTCCTCCACGGTGTAGGGAACGGCGGGATTCTGCTCCTTGGTGACCTCAGCGCCGCAGATAGCAGCGGTAATGATCAGCTTTTCCATTTCTATCGCTCCCTTACTTCTCGATCTTCTTGCGCTGGCAATCCTTAGGAGTCACGCAGGTGCCGTGGGCGCGGCAGACAACGATGGGCTCTTCCAGAACGTCGGCGGCAGAAGCGCTGATGTCGGGACGGGACACGATGACCTTGCGGGCCTCGAACTTCATGGTGCGGGAGGTGTTGCCGATCTTCTCGATCTCGCCATAGGCTTCGATGTAGTCGCCGGCGTACACGGGAGCCAGGAACTCCACGTTGTCATAGGCACAGAACAGGCCCTCATCGCCGTCGCACTTGATCAGCAGCTCGGTGGCCACATCGCCGAACAGGTGCACCATGTGTGCGCCGTCCACCAGGTTTCCGCCGTAATGAGCATCCTTGGCACTCATACGCAGACGCAGCAGAGAAGTCATCTTTTCCATAAGTATTTTCCTCCTTCAGAATTTTGGGATCGCCTTCAACAGAAGCCGTGCTGCAAACGGGCCTTCCTTCTTCCGGCGTTCTTTCGGGCATAAAAAGAGCGCTATCGGTCAAGGTCATTGACCAATAGCGCTCCATGTTACAAACACAATAACATGACAGTAACGCAGCTTACGCAAGCGTCCCCAAGGGCAAGGTCACAGACCGACATTGTCCTTTCGGCGGGCGGCCCCTTTCTGCTCCGTTTGTAACGGATGTCTGTCCCCTGCGAAGCAGTACCCTGTCGCCCGCGCCTCTATTGATTGTAGTATGAACTTCTGTTGCACCCATTATATCGCGATGCGGAGGAATTTGTCAATAGAATTTGTGACAGAAATCACAATAACTTTTTTGTACATCTGACAATTTTTTCGCACCCTGTTTCCTTTGGATATAATGTTGGGGACGATATAGCACACAGGGAGAAATGCCCACGCTGCACGGACATTTCTCCCTGTAATAAAATCAATAGCTCTGCTCGATCTTTTCCAGAATTTCCGGCTTCAGCGACAGCATCCGGCAGATATTCAGCGCGTCCCGGGGGCAGTCGGACCTGCCCTCCACCCGGTACAGACCATAGTTCATGTGCCGGGCGATGACGGCCACGCCGTCCTCGTTGGTGGCGGCCAGCTCCCGGCGGATCTGCTCCGGATCCACATCCCGCAGGCCGATGATCTGGTAGTGGATGCGGGCGTGCTCGGCCACCTTGTCATAGTGGGTGGTCAGCAGGGAGATGGCATTGACGTCGTTTAAGTACCGGGTGACGGCCTGGACGATGATGGCGCCCTCATCGGGGTTGGTACCCCGGGCAAATTCGTCCAGCAGGAACAGGGAGTACCCCTGCTCTACCTCTGCCAGGGCCTTCTGGAACTGGACGATCTCGCTGCCGAAGCCGGACAGGCCCGACTGGATGGACTGCAAATCGTCAAACAGCATTTTCACGCTCCAGAACAGAGGCATCCGGGCCTGCTTGGCGCATACCAGGAATCCTGCCTGCAAAAGCAGCACGTTCAGGGCCACGGTTTTCATGGCCACGGACTTGCCGCCCATGTTGGCGCCGGTGATCACCGCTGCGCCCCGGTCCAGAGAGATGGACACCGGCACAAAGGAACGACCCTGCTCCCGTAAAAGGTCGCACAGCTCCGGGTTGATCATATCCGTCAGCTCCAGAGCGGTGTCGGTGATTTCCGGCCGTACCCCACCGTACCGGTGGGCAAACAGCGCCTTCTGAATGAGAAAATCCAGCCGCCCGGCGGTGTCGGCGTCGGCCATCAGATCGTCGGCCAGAGGAGCCAGGGCCGCGCCCATGGCCCGGCGGACCTTCATCTCCTCGCTGTCCTCCTCGGCGCAGATGCGCACCCGCTTCTGCCGCAGATCGTCCTTCTCCGCGTCAGTCTGGGCCCGGTACAGCTGCTCCTCCACCTGCTTCTTGGCGGCGCGGATCTCCCGCAGCTTCGGCGTGGCGGCATCGGGGATGTAAAAGCCCCGGCTGCGGGTGTTTTCCGGGTCCAGAATGGCCAGAGCCGGAGCGGGATCATGAAATTCCAGGCCCGTAAGTCCCGCCGCATCCCGCAGCCGCTCAAACATGGGCCGCAGGGTCTCCAGCCGCTGGAGATAGCCCTTGAGCTCAAACAGCTCCACATGGTCCGGCACCTCCAGCTCCCGGCACCGGCGCAGGGAGCCGCGGATGTCCTTCATCTGGCACAGCACCACACAGATCTGGTCGTACAGGTCCTTCAGCTCCTCCGCATGGGCGGCGGCCCGCTCCACATTGTACAGCTCCAGCTCCAGCTCCTGCCGTTGGTCGGGGGTATAGTACCGCAGGCGGCGAATGCGCTCCTGGCCAAAGGGGCTGCACCCATGGAGACTCTCCAGAATATACTGCAGGCCGATTTTTTCTCTTTCCTCGAAACGGATCTCGATCATGCCAGCTCCTCCTTTACATTGATCACCGGAACGTCCACGGCCTCCCGCATCCGGGCCATGAACTCGTCTTTATCGAACTTCCACCCGTAGGCGGACACAGGGTTGATGGTCACGCACAGGGTCCGGGCTGCCTCGGCCGTTTCCAGCCGCACCTGCCGGGTCTGCAGCTTGTCCAGGGTATCCGGCGTCAGCAGCACCCGGCTGGGGTCCTTCACCACCAGCCGTCCGCCCCGCAGCACGCCGCTGCGCAGCAGGGGCACCACCATGGAGTCCGTCAGCGCTCCGGGGGCCAGGGCCTCGCCGTGCTCCTTCAGACATTTCTCCAGGCCGTCCTCTGCCTCCGGCGGCAGGGTCTCCGCCTTGGGCAGATTCATGATGCGGTAGATATTGGCGGTATCCGCCACCACCCTTTCCATGCTCATGTGATACGACGCGCCGGTGCACAGCACCACGCCCTCGGCCACCGCCCGGGCGCCCAGAGACTTCCGGCCCAGGGCCCCGTCGATGATGGACTTATCCGCTCCCAAATCAAAGAACATCCGGGATACCTCCCGCAGCTGGCTGGTGATGGATGGCCCTGCCAGCTGGACGTTTCCGGCGCTGCGGGCCCGAAGGATCACCACCTCACCCAGAGGCGTGGGAATGCCGGTGGTCTCCAGGATCTCCGCAGTCACATCGCCCAGCCGCAGCATGTCCCGGGCCGTGGCGATCAGGGTTCCCTCCCGGACGAAAATGCCGGGCTTTTCTGTACCCGTCACCACGTCGGTGGACTCGCCGTCCCGCCCGATGGACGTCAGGCCCAGGGTTCCCTGAAGCCGGTCGTGATGCAGCATCCAGTTAAGCATAGTGGTCTTTCCTGCGTTTTTGCACATGCCCACAATGGACATGGTTTTCACGCTGTTCAATATCTCCAGCAGCTGTGAGGACATGTTTTTCCCTCCCGGTGTAAATCGTTCTGAAATGGTATTATAGCGTATATTTCCTTAAAAGAAAAGGGGGGGCCGCAGGATTTATTTTTTGCCCGCCCGGTAAGCCAAAGCACCCCGCAGGGCGGACCGCCAGGAGAGCGGTCTGCCGCACGGGGCGCGTTTATGGCGGCGGGAAAAGGGGCCGCGTCAGTTGGCGATGCCGTGGTGGACGGGCTTGGTGGCGGGGGTAATGGCCTGAATGCTGTAGCCGTTGGCCAGACAATACTGGATGATATCCGGCAGGGCGTCGGCGGTGGTGGACTTGGTTCCGGCATCATGCATCAGCACCACGTTGCTCCGGCCATGGCGCAGGGCAGAGGTGACGGCGCTGTAGATCCGGCCCGAGGAGGCGGGGGTGCCGGCAGCGTCGCCGCTGGATACATTCCAGTCAAAATAGGTGAAGCCCTCGTTCTGGACCCGCTGGGCAAGACGGCTCATGATGCCCACGCTGTACTGGCGGCTGACGGTGTTGGAGCTGCCGCCGGGGAAGCGGATGATGGCGGCCTCATACCCGAAATCCGAACGGAGCCGGTCCCGCAGACGATAGATATTCTGCATGAAGGCCTCGTCGCTCTTATAAATGGCAGCGTAATCGTGGGAGTAGCCGTGGATGGCCACGGTGTGGCCCTCGTCGATCATCCGGCGGATCAGGGCCTTGCCGGACTCGCCGTAGTTGACGATGAAGAAGGTGGCGCGGACGTTATAGGCCTTCAGAGTGTCCAGCACCCGGGACGTCACCCGGTCGCTGGGGCCGTCATCGAAGGTCAGGTAGACGGGATTGGAGCCGGTGGTGGTATTTTCATATACGGACACCTGGCGGGTGGCAGAGGCAGTGTTGCCCGCCTTGTCGGACACGGTATAGGTCAGGGTATAGACCCCGGGAACGGAGGTGTCCACAGTGCCGGCCCGGCGGATGGCTGCGGTCAGGTCGCCGTCGGCGTCATCCTGGGCCGTGGCTCCGGGATCCTTGAATGTACCGCCCAGGGAAACGAACAGCTCCCGCTGACCGGACAGCGTGATGACCGGGGCTACCACGTCCCGGACCGTCACCCGACGGGTGGCAGTGGCGGTATTTCCGGCCTTGTCGGTGACGGTGTAGGTGAGAACGTGGATGTCGCCGCTTTCCTGGTCCGTTACCCGGATAGAGGCGGTGAGATCACCGTCGCAGCGGTCCCGGGCGGCGGCTCCCGGGTCCTGGAACAGGTCAAAGCGGGAGACGGTGACCTCCGTATCCCCGGCCAGCGTCAGCTCCGGGGCTTCCCGGTCCTCCACATGGATCAGACGGCGGGCCGTGTAGCGCTGCCCCCGGTACTCCGCCTGATACGTCAGGGTATAGTCCCCGGGGACCTCGGTGTTCACCCGGCCCTCCACGGTGACGGCGGTATCGGTGCGGTTGCCGCCCCGCAGCAGCTGGGCGCCGGGGTCCGTGTAGGCAGCGAAGGCGGCAATACGTTCCTCGGACGGGCCGTTGAGCTGGATGTGAGTGGGCGGTGTGAGGATAAAATAGCCCTTTGCAAGGCTCAGAACGCCGATGACGGCGGCTGCCAGCAGCAGAGCTCCGCCTGCCGCCAGAGCGGCGATGGTCTTTTTTTTCATGGATGCGATCCCCCTATAAACGATTCTGTCTGATATTGTAGAGAACTGCCGCCGGGGAATCAAGGTACATTCCGTTACAAGACGGTAACAAATGATTACGAAAAATTTTATCCGCGAAAGTGTGTGTATTCAGGCAGTGCAGTAAAGCCTGGGGCGCTGGGGGTTCAGGATTTGGCTGTCCCGGTACATTGAGATGGGTTTTTGTAGAGAAATTATTGAAAAGCACCAAATGAAACATGAAATTATCACTTCTTTTTGCTGAATTGACAGATTCGCCGCAATTGAATATAATAGATAATCAGGAAATATTCAACAAAGACAGGAGGCAGCTTATGGCATTTTATGATGTTGACAACGCAATGATGGTGAAATTGGATTACGACCTGCCCCCATATCCCACCTTCCGGGAGGGGATCCGGCGGGCCCCCAGGCGGGAGGCCCATCTGTCCCAGGCAGACAAGGCGCTGGCCATCCGCAACGCCCTGCGGTACATCCACCCGGACCATCATTTGCAGATGGCAAGGGAGTTTGCCCGGGAGCTGGAGGAGCATGGCCGGATCTACGGATATCGCTTCCGGCCGGAGGGCGCGCTTCACGGCAAGCCCATCGACCAGTATCGGGGCAACTGCATAGAGGCCAAGGCCTTCCAGGTGATGATGGACAACAACCTGGACTTCGACGTGGCCCTGTACCCCTATGAGCTGGTGACCTACGGCGAGACGGGGCAGGTATGCCAGAACTGGATGCAGTACCGGCTCATCAAGAAGTATCTGGAGGTCATGACCGATGAGCAGACGCTGGTGGTTATGTCCGGCCACCCGCTGGGCCTGTTCCACAGCCACAAGCTGGCGCCCCGGTGCATCATCACCAACGGCCTGATGGTGGGCGCCTTTGACGACCAGAAGAACTTCAACCGCGCCGCCGCCCTGGGGGTGGCCAACTATGGACAGATGACGGCCGGCGGCTGGATGTACATCGGGCCCCAGGGCATCGTCCACGGGACCTTCAACACCCTGCTCAACGCCGGACGGCTGAAGCTGGGGATTCCCGCCGACGGGAACCTGGCGGGGCGGCTGTTCGTGTCGGCGGGCCTGGGCGGCATGAGCGGGGCCCAGGGCAAGGCGGCGGAGATCGCCGGGGCCGTGTCCATCATCGCAGAGGTGGACGACTCCCGCATCGAGACCCGGTATACCCAGGGATGGGTCAGCCAGCGCACCGACAGCCTGGAGCAGGCCCTGGCTATGGCCCGGCAGCATCTGGCGGACAAGACCCCCTGCGCCATCGCCTATCACGGAAATGTGGTGGACCTGCTGGAATACCTGTATGACAACAACGTGCATGTGGACCTGCTCAGCGACCAGACCTCCTGCCATGTGCCCTATGACGGCGGATACTGCCCCCAGGGGCTGACCTTTGCCCAGCGGACGGAGCTGCTGGACCACGACCCGGAGAAGTTCCGGAAGCTGGTGGACAAATCCCTGCGGCGGCACTATGAGATGATCTGCCGGTTCCACGACCGGGGGACGTATTTCTTCGACTATGGCAACAGCTTCCTGAAGGCCGTGTTTGACGCGGGGGTGCGGGACGTGTGCCGCAACGGGGAGAACGACCTGGACGGGTTCGTGTTCCCCTCGTATGTGGAGGACATTCTGGGTCCCTGCCTGTTTGACTTCGGCTACGGTCCCTTCCGCTGGTGCTGCCTGTCCGGCCGCAGCGAGGACCTGGACAAGACCGACGCCGCCGCTGCGGCGTATATCCTGGAAAACAACCGGCGGTATCAGGACTATGACAACTATGTGTGGGTGCGGGACGCCAAGCGCAACCGCATGGTGGTGGGCACCCAGTGCCGCATCCTCTATCAGGATGCCATGGGCCGCATGAATATCGCTCTGAAGTTCAACGAGATGGTGCGCAACGGCGAGATCGGCCCCGTGATGCTGGGCCGGGACCACCACGACACCGGCGGAACGGACTCCCCCTTCCGGGAGACCTCCAACATCAAGGACGGCTCCAACATCATGGCGGACATGGCCACCCAGTGCTATGCCGGCAACGCCGCCCGGGGCATGAGCCTTATCGCCCTGCACAACGGCGGCGGCGTGGGCATCGGCAAGTCCATCAACGGCGGGTTCGGCATGGTGCTGGACGGCTCGGAGCGGGTGGATACCATCCTGCGTATGAGCATGCCCTGGGACACCATGGTGGGTGTGGCCCGGCGCAGCTGGGCCCGGAACGACAACGCCGTCACCACGGCCATGGAGTATAACCGCCTGTATGCGGGGCAGGATCATATCACCCTGCCCTATGCCGCGCCGGAGGACGACGACATCATCGCCGCCGTGCTCCACGGGGCCCGGTAAGGAGGGACCATGGGTACCTACATTACGAACATCGGTCTGCTGGCCACGCCCCGGGGCCATTCCGCCCGGCGGGGCACGCAGCAGGGAGACGTGACGCTGCTGCGGAACGCCTGGGTGGAGCTACACGGCGAGTCCATTGCCGCCGTGGGGCAGGGGACCCCTGCTCCGGCGGAGGGCGACCGGGTCATCGACGCCGGGGGACGGCTGGTGACCCCGGGACTGGTGGACGCCCATACACACCTGATCTTCGGCGGGTGGCGGCAGAATGAGCTGGGGCAGAAGCTCCGCGGCGTGCCGTATCTGGATATTCTGGCCCAGGGCGGCGGCATTCTCTCCACCGTTCGGGCCACCCGGGCGGCTGCAGAGGAGCAGCTGGCGCAGAAGGCGGCGGAAGCTCTGGCGGAGATGCTGCGGATGGGTGTTACCACCTGCGAGGCGAAAAGCGGATACGGTCTGGACCCGGAGCAGGAGATGAAGCAGCTGCGGGTCATCCGGCGGCTGAAGGAAACGCAGCCGGTGGAGCTGGCGGCCACATTTATGGGGGCCCACGCCCTGCCGGAGGAATACCGGGGACGGCGGGAGGCATACATCCGCCTGCTGTGCCAGGAGATGATCCCCCGGGCGGCCCGGGAGGGGCTGGCGGAGTTCTGCGATGTGTTCTGCGAGACGGGTGTGTTTACGGCGGAGGAGTCCCGGACCATTCTGGAGGCCGGACTGCGCCACGGGCTGCGGCCTAAGGTCCACGCCGACGAGATCGACGCCATCGGCGGCTCGCAGCTGGCGGGAGAAATGGGTGCGGTCAGTGCGGAGCATCTGATCGTCTGCCCGCCGGAGGGCATCCGGAGTCTGGCCCGGGGGGGCACCGTGGCCTGCTGCCTGCCGGCCACCAGCTTCTATCTGGGGGCGGACTATGCCCCGGTTCGGGACATGGTGAATGCGGGAGTCCCGGTGGCGGTGGCCACGGATTTCAATCCCGGCTCCTGCCCCGGCAGCAGCTTGCAGCTGGCTATGAACATCGCGTGCCTGAAATATCGCATGACCCCGGAGGAGGTGCTGACGGCGGTGACGCTGAATGGCGCCGCCGCCATCGGGCGGGCGGACCGCATCGGCTCCCTGGAACCCGGCAAGCAGGCGGACCTGCTGCTGTGGGACGCGCCGGATCTGGATTATGTATGCTATCGCTTCGGCAGCAACCTGGTGCACACGGTGATGAAAAAGGGACGGCTTGTGGGGGTAACGGAACAACAGGAGGAAACACCATGATTTATATCAACGGACACGATCTGACCATTGAACAGGTCATCGCCGTCTCCCGGGAAGGGGAGACGGTGGCCATCGCCCCGGAGGCGGTGGAGCGCATCAACGCCGCCCGGGCCTATGTGGACCGGAAGCTGGCGGAAAAGGCCGTGGTATACGGCCTGACCACGGGGTTCGGCAAATTCTCCACGGTGTTCGTGCCGGAGGAGGAGACCGCCGAGCTGCAGCGAAACCTTATCATTTCCCACGCCTGCGGCATGGGCCGGCCGCTGCCCGCCCGGGTGGTGCGGGCGGCGATGCTGCTGCGGCTGAACGCCCTGTCCCGGGGCAATTCCGGCATTCGTCTGTCCACCATGGAGACGCTGCTGGCTATGCTGAACCGGGGCGTCCATCCCATTATCCCGGAGAAGGGCTCCCTGGGCGCCAGCGGCGACCTGGCACCCCTGGCCCACATGGTGCTGGTGATGCTGGGCGAGGGAGAGGCGGAGTATCAGGGCCGGGTGCTACCGGGCCGGGAGGCTATGGCTGCCGCCGGCATCGAGACCATCCAGCTGGCCGCCAAGGAGGGCCTGGCCCTTATCAATGGCACCCAGATCATGACGGCCATCGCCTGTCAGGCGGTGTATGACGCCCGGGACCTGGCCAAAACGGCGGACATCGCCGCCGCCATGACCTGCCAGGCTCTGCACGGCATCCGGAAGGCCTTTGACCCCAAGGTACACGCCCTGCGGGGGCAGCCGGGGCAGATCACCGCGGCGGAGAACCTGCGCCGCCTGCTGGAGGGCAGCCGGCTGTCCTTCGCCCTGAATCCGGACAAGGTCCAGGATGCCTACGCCATTCGCTGCACCCCTCAGATCCACGGGGCCAGCCGGGACGCCATCGGCTATGTGTGGGACGCGGTAAGCCGGGAGATCAACGCCGTTACCGACAATCCCCTGATCTTTCCGGAGGAGGACGAGGTCATCTCCGGCGGCAATTTCCACGGGCAGCCCATGGCGCTGGCCATGGATTTCCTGGGCATCGCGGTGGCAGAATTTGCCAATGTATCCGAGCGGCGGCTGGAGCGGCTGGTGAATCCGGCCCTGTCCGAGGGGCTGCCGGCCTTCCTGACGAAGCACGGCGGCGTACACTCCGGCTTCATGATCGCCCAGTACGCGGCGGCGTCCATGGTGTCGGAGAGCAAAATCTACGCCCATCCGGCATCGGTGGACTCCATCCCGTCATCGGCCAACCAGGAGGATCACGTCAGCATGGGCACCACCGCCGCCCGGAAGGCGCTGATGATCCTGGACAACAGCCAGAAGGTGCTGGCCATTGAGCTGTTCGCCGGGGCACAGGCCCTGTGGCTGCGGGATGAGGACAAGCTGTCGCCCGCCACCCGGGCCGTGTACGACCGCATCCGGACCGTGATCCCCCCCATCGAGGAGGACGTGGTCATGCACCCGCTGATGGTCCGGGCGGAGGAGCTGGTAAAGGAGCACGCGCTGTCCCAGGCGGCGGAGGCCGTCTGCGGAGAGCTGAAATAACGAATCAGAGCACAGAGGACAGGGAGGAAAAATAATATGATGAAGCTTGTGGAGTGCATCCCCAATTTCAGCGTCAGCCGGGAGCGGGATGAGGCGGCCTTCAACGCCCTGGTGGATACGGCCAAGGCCGTTCCCGGGTGTACGGTGCTGGACGTGCAGTCCGACGGCACCCATAACCGGTGCGTGTTCACACTGGTGGGGTCCCCGGAGGGCATCGGCGAGGCAGCCTTCCGGCTGGCCAAGCGGGCCATGGAGGTCATCGACCTGACGAAGCATCAGGGCGCCCATCCCCGGATGGGGGCCACGGACGTGATCCCCTTTGTGCCCACCATGGGCATGACCGTGCAGGAGTGCGTGGAGCTGTCCAAGCAGGTGGCGGGGCGTATCTGGGACGAGCTGCGGATCCCCAGCTTCCTGTATGAGGACTCCGCCACGTCTCCGGATCGGGTGAACCTGGCCAAGATCCGCAAGGGACAGTTCGAGGGGATGCCCGAGAAGCTCCGGCAGCCGGAGTGGGCCCCGGATTTCGGCGAAAGGAAGGTCCACCCCACTGCCGGAATCATCGCCATCGGCGCACGGATGCCGCTGGTGGCCTTCAACGTGAACCTGGACACGGACAACGTGGAGATCGCAAGGTCCATCGCCAAGGCCATCCGCGGCTCCTCCGGCGGGTTCAAATACTGCAAGGCCATCGGCCTGCTGCTGGAGGACCGGAACGTGGCCCAGGTGTCCATGAATATGGTGAACTATGAGGGGACGCCGCTGTATTACGCCTATGAGATGATCCGGGCCCTGGCGGACCGGTGGGGCGTGCGCATTATCGGCACGGAGCTGGTGGGCCTGACCCCGGCCAAGGCCCTGGTGGACTGCGCGGAATACTACCTGAAGCTGGAGAATTTTGACTGCCATAAGCAGGTGATGGAGTATCACCTGGTGGGCATGGAATAAGGAGGACGTCATGCAGCTTTCTGAACTGACGGTACGGGGCTTTGCGGACCTGCTGGGCTCCGACGCACCGGCTCCCGGCGGCGGGTCTGCCGCGGCACTGGCCGGGGCCCTGGGCGCAGCCCTGACCGCCATGGTGGGGTCTTTGACCGTGGGCAAAAAGAAGTACGCCGAATTCGATGGCCTGGCACGGGAGACCCTGGAAAAGGCCCGGGACCTGGAGCACCGGTTCCTGGACGTGATGCAGCGGGACACGGAGGCCTTCAACGCCGTGTCTGCCGTGTTCGCTATGCCCAAGGGCACCGACGAGGAGAAGACCGCCCGGTCGCAGGCCATGCAGCAGGCCCTGCAGGGCTGCACCAGGACCCCCTTTGAGATGATGGAGCTGTCGCTGGAGGCGCTGCGCCTGACGGAGGGGCTGGTGGACCGGTCCAACGCCAATGCGGCCAGCGACCTGGGCTGCGCGGCCCTGCACCTGGGGTGCGCCATCCAGGGGGCATGGCTCAACGTCCTCATCAACCTGGGCAGCATCCGGGACGTGGCCTTTGCCGCCCAGTATCGCACCCGGGGACAGATCCTGCTGGACGAGGCTCTGCCGCTGTCCCGGCGGATCTATGGACGCATCCTGGAAATGGTGGAATAAACGGGAAAAATCCCTCCGGCTTACACCGGAGGGATTTTTATCCGAAACAATTTACTTTTCGCCAAACCAGCAGCGGACGAAGGCGGCCAGGCCGGGGATCAGATCCTTGATCTCGTGGCCGGAGGTGTTGACGCACAGATGGTATGTCTCCTTGGCGCCCCACTTGTTGTCGGCGAACATCTGGCGGTACTGGGCGCGGTTTTTGTCCACCTGCTTCATGCGGCGGGCAATGTCATTGCGGGACAGGTGCTCCCCCTCCGGGGCCCGGTCAATGCAGCGCTGGATCTTGGATTCGGCGTCGGCATAGACGAACAGGTTCAGGGGATGATAGTCCTTCAGGATCACGTCGGCGCAGCGTCCCACGATGACGCAGTCGCCCTGTTTGGCGAAATTTTCAATGATCTGCTGTTGGGCGGCGGCCACCTGGAAGCCCTGGTCCATGATCTGCACCGGCGGCATAGCGAACCGATGGCCGATGGTCATGGGATAGGCGGCCTCGATGCACTTTTCGGAGATGTTGGCCACATACCGCTCGTCGAAGCCATGCTCCTTGGCAATCAGCTCGATGATCTCGTGGTCGTAGCAATGGATGCCCAGCTCCTCGGCCAGACGCTTGCCCAGCTCGCGGCCGCCGGAGCCGAACTCACGGCTGATGGTGATGATTTTCATATGGATCCTACTCCTTTCGGGGGATAATTATGCGCTTTTGATCAATATTGGTAGCAGCTGCCGCCTACAAATTCACGGACAATGGAATTGCGGGGAACGTAGGCCGTGTGCAGCGGCGGAACTCCGCCCACCACCTTCATCAGATCCGTCAGGCCGTGCTTTTCCAGATATTCCGGCGTCAGCTCCTGGCGGAACTGGGGAATTTCGTTAAGGTACTTGGCCAGAATGCAGGGCTCGTAATCGTGGAAGGTGTCAATGTGGATAGCGGCGTTGCTCTTGTAGGGCATGATGTAGTTCACCTCGCCGCGGTCCACGCTCTCGGCCCGCTCCACGGTGTCCTGCAGGGAATGGCCCCGGGTGTTGTAATCCCGGATCAGGCGGCGGGCCACCCGCAGCTGCTCGGGCCGGACAATCTTGTCGTCATTGGTGATGATACGGGTCCGGGGCGCTACATACACGCCGTTGGCGATGCCCCGGAGCTTGTCGAAAATCAGGGGGTTGAGCATGTGGATGCCCTCGGCAATGACGATGCAGTCCTTGTCGCCCTGCATTTTTTTATAGCCGCCGGTGGTGCCATTTTTGAAGTCGTACCAGGGAATGTCGGCCTCCATGCCGTCCAGCAGCTGGGAGATGCAGATCAGCAGGGTGTCCACGTCCACGCAGTAGGGGGACTCCCAGTCTGTGGCCTCGGGCGGGCGCTTGTCCAGCGGCAGGAAGAAGTTGTCCATGCTCAGCAGACATACCTTGACGCCCAGATTCTGCAGGTACTCCTGAAGCCGCATGGCGGTGGTGGTCTTGCCGGAGCCGGAGGGGCCCGTCAGGGCAACCACAGGCTTTTCCTGGCGGTTGGACAGAATGGCGGCGGCTGCGGCGCTGATTTTGTCGTGAAATACCTCCTCACAGCGCAGAACAAACTGCGTCTCGTTGCGCATGGCATAATTGATATTTTCCAGGTCGATAACGCGCATCGAAAAATGCTCCTCTCAATTGGATAACACGTATCCATCCTATGATATCGTTTATTATATCACAAACCTGACCGGGTTGCAAGCCAAAAAACCTCCGGAGATGAGAGACTCCGTTTTCCGGTTCAAAAGCCGCGGTGCAGGCACCCGGCGCCGTGCGCAGTAAGCGCGGGAGGTTTTCCTCTGCGCCGTGGGACTTTACAGAGGCCGGGAATATGGTAAAATCCTGTAGAATCAACAGGAAATGAGGGATGCACCATGCCGGAGAAGCAGCTGCGGCGGATGAACGCACACTATGCCCTGATACAGGGCCTGTTCTGGGGCGGATACGCCACCATATGGGCTTTTTTGACGGTACTGCTGCTGTACAGGGGCTTTTCCAACAGCCAGATCGGCGTGGTATCGTTTCTGGCGCTGACGCTTCCTATCGTGGTGCAGCCGGGGCTGGCGGCACTGGCCGACCGGGACGGACGTTTCACCAGCCGGCGCCTGGGGTTGACGCTGGTGTGTCTGGCGGCGACCGCGGCGGGAGTGATGTGGGCCTGGGGAGCCAACCGCCTGCTGACGGCGGTGCTGTATGTGCTCATCGGCGTATGCCTGACGGCAACGCAGCCATTTTTCAGCTCCATGGCTATGGAGTGGCAGATGGCCGGGGCAGACCTGAACTTCGGGTTGGGACGAGGTATCGGCTCGGCATGCTATGCGGCGCTGGTGCTGCTCTTGGGTCAGCTGACGGAGCGGTACGCTCCGACGCTGGTGGTTCCGGTGTTTGCGGGGCTGTTTGCGATACTGGCCCTGGCGGTGTGGCGATTCCGGTCAGCGCCGGCTCCCAGAATGGAAGGGGAGAGGCCCCAGGTTCTTACCAACCTCCAGCTGCTGCGGAAATATCCCCGGTTTGTGTTGCTGCTTGCGGCATGCGCACTGCTGATGGCGTGCCACAGCTCCTCATGTACTTATATGATCCACATCGTGGAGAAGGCCGGGGCCGGGTCCGGAGCCATGGGTGCGGCTTTGGCATTGGCGGCGTTTCTGGAGCTGCCGGCTATGGGACTGTTCAGCCGGATGCGGCAGAGGCTGTCTCTGGCATGGCTGCTGCGTCTGTGCGCAGGTGCGTTTCTGGCGAAGATCGTAGTTTTCTGGCTGGCGGAGTCTATGACCGCCATCTATCTGGCATCGGTGCTGCAATTTTTTGAGTACGGGATCTTCACTCCGGCCACCGTGTACTATGTGGTGGAGCACATTGATCGGGGCAATCAGGTGAAGGGACAGGCACTGATCAGCGTGGCATCCTCCGGCGTTGGGTCGGCCTTTGGGTCCCTGTGCTGCGGACTGATCCTGGACCGGGCCGGGGTCAGCGGCATGCTGCTGTTTGAAGTAGCCTGTGCTGCTGCGGGATGCGTCGTTATGCTGCTGGCCACCGGAGAAGGCAAGCGGAAATAAGCGGAAATAATAGGAAAGAGCCTCCCGCAGGGAGGCCCTTTCCTATTGCTCAGGGAATTGCAGGCTTCGGCGAAAGCCGTCCTGCCCCAGGGATGTGATGTCCCCGGCTATGACTTGGCCGCCGCAGACGAACAGGTTGGCCTGGACCCCCTGGGGGATATCGGGATAGTTCAGCACCGTATAGGTATACCGGGTGGCGGTCTTGCCGCCGCACTGGTCAAAGGGCAGCCCCAGATCCTTTTGCAGCGCTGTGTACTCCGTATGGCCGGACAGGTCCTCCGGCAGCAGGAGGCTCAGTGTCTCCAGGGGCTCCGGCGTCACCTGCCACCCCAGCCCCTCCAGATACGCCACCCGAGCGGCGTTATCGGCGGCCTTTACCGGCTCCGTCTTGCCGCTGCCCCGCTGGCAGCCGGGAACGATGAGCAGCAGGGCCAGCGCGGCCAGGATCCCGGCAGCGGCCATGGCCAGCTGCCGCCGTCTCATAAATACCACCATACCATCACCTCGTACATTTCTTATTCCATTTTGCCCGGAACTATGCTATTCTTACAGAAGAAATCGCGGGAGGTGCGGATATGGAGCGTCTGGATAAGGTGCTGGCCGGGACCGGTCGATGGTCCCGGCGGGAGGTAAAGGACCTGGTGCGTCAGGGACGGGTGCGGATAGACGGTGTGACCGCCCGGACGGCAGAGGAAAAGCTGGACCCGGACGCCGCCGCCATCTCCGTGGACGGTCAGCCGGTGGAGACGGAGCGCTTCACCTATGTCATGCTCCATAAGCCCGCCGGGGTACTGTCTGCCACCGAGGACAGCCGGCAGAGCACGGTGCTGGACCTGCTGCCGCCTGAGCTTCGGAAAAGGGGCCTGTCCCCGGTGGGACGTCTGGACAAGGACACGGAGGGCCTGCTGCTGCTGACCAATGACGGGGCCCTGGCCCATCGGCTGCTCTCGCCCAAGTCCCATGTGGACAAGGTGTACTATGCCCGGGTGGAGGGCACGCTGGAACCCGCTGACACAGCGGCTTTCGCCGCTGGGATGACCTTGGGCGACGGACTGTGCTGCCTGCCCGCCGGACTGGAGATCCTGTCGCCGGGAGAAGCCCTGGTGACCCTGCGGGAGGGAAAGTTTCACCAGGTCAAGCGGATGCTGGCGGCCCGGGGAAAGCCAGTGACGTACCTGAAGCGGCTGTCCATGGGGCCGCTGCGGCTGGACCCGGAGTTGGCTCCCGGGGCCTTCCGTGTGCTGACTCCGGAGGAAAAAAACGCCCTTGTTGACTGTCATTAGGTGTGTTTATCGACATAACTGCAAAAAAAGCCTAAAGAAATTTGTAGAAAAGATAAAAAAATACTTGCAAATCCGTGATTCTGACGATATAATAGGGGTAACGGCCTGACAGTTTGCACAAAATACCCACAGCCCAAATTATCGGCGGGAGGAACAAGAATGTCTGGAAGAATTTTTCAAAACGTTGTGCTGCAATTCAAGGAGACCACAGACCGCACCATCGGCGTCATCGACTCCGAGGGCACGGTGATCGCGTGCAGCGAGCTCACCGGTATCGGTAAAAAGTGGACCAAATATGTGGAGCCCATCGCGGCGGCGGAAGGCAACTGCGTGACCATGGAGGGCAAGACCTTCAAGGCCATGCCCGGCTGGGGATCCCACTTTGATTATGCGGTTTTCACCAGCGGAGACGACAGCGTGGGACGCACCGTATGCTCCATGGCCTGCGTGGCGCTGAACGCCGCCAAGGTCTACTATGAGGAAAAGCACGACAAGGGCTCCTTTATCAAGAATATCATCTCGGATAACATCCTCATCAGTGACATCTACATGCGTGCCAAGGAGCTGCATGTGGCGGCAGAGGTACCCCGCGGCGTCTTTGTCATCCGCCCGGTGGACGATCGGTCCGAGGCCATTCCCGTGGACGTGGTGCAGAATATGTTCCCGGACCGGCAGAACGACTTTGTCCTCAGCGTGGGCGATGACGACGTGGCCCTGATCCACCAGATGCCCGAGAACTCCTGCGGCAAGGACCTGGAAAAGGTGGCCGCTTCCATTGAGGAGGCCCTGCGGGTAGACGGCGAGAGCGTGGTGTTCGTGGGCATCGGCACCCTGGCACTGCATCTGCGGGATCTGGCCAAGGCGTATAAGGAGGCCCAGATCGCCATTGAGGTGGGCAAGGTGTTCGACACCGAGCGCTATGTCATCAACTATGAGAACCTGGGTATCGGCCGCCTGATTTATCAGCTGCCCACCACCCTGTGCGAGATGTTCCTGCAGGAGGTTTTCAAAAAGAACCCCATCGACGCTCTGGATCAGGAGACGCTGTTCACCATCTACAAGTTCTTCGAGAACAACCTGAACGTGTCCGAGACGGCCCGGAAGCTGTTTGTCCACCGGAACACCCTGGTGTACCGGCTGGAGAAGATCAAGAAGCTGACGGGGCTGGACCTGCGGGAGTTCGACGATGCCATCACCTTCAAGGTTGCGCTGATGGTGAAGAAGTATCTTACCAGCCGCGGCATCGACGCATAAATCAAAGAAAAAAATCCTGTCCCTTGGGGGGACAGGATTTTTTATGCCGATTCAGTCCTGACGCAGGAGGTTGTTGTCCTCAAAGTAGTCAATGCGCATGGCGTGACGCACATCGCGAAGGGTGGAGGCGGCGGTATTGCGGGCCGTTTCGCTGCCGGTGCGGAGAATCTCATACACGTCGGGCAGGCGCTTTTCCCAATCCTCGCGGCGCTGGCGGATGGGAGCCAGCTCTGCCTGGAGAACGTTGTTCAGGAACTTCTTCACCTTCACATCGCCCAGACCGCCCCGCTGATAGTGGGCCTTCAGCTCATCCAGACCGCTGTATTCCGGCAGGAATTCCGGGAAGTATTCCGGGCGGCAGAAGGCGTCCAGATAGATGAAAACCGGGTTGCCCTCGGTGTGGCCGGGGTCCTCCCGGCGCAGGTGGGTGGGGTCGGTGAACATGGACATGACCTTGGTGCAGATGTCCTCGGGACTGTCGGACAGGTAGATGCAGTTGCCCAGGGACTTGCTCATCTTGGCCTTGCCGTCGATGCCCGGCAGGCGCAGGCACGCCTGATTCTTGGGCAGAATGATCTGGGGGTCCACCAGAGTGTCGCCGTAGACGGCGTTGAACTTGTGGACGATCTCCTTGCACTGCTCCAGCATAGGCAGCTGATCCTCGCCCACGGGGACGGCTGTGGCCCGGAAGGCGGTAATGTCCGCCGCCTGGCTGATGGGGTAGCAGAAGAAGCCCACGGGGATGCTGGCCTCGAAGTTTCGCATCTGGATCTCCGCCTTCACGGTGGGGTTGCGCTGGACCCGGGACACGGTGACCAGGTTCATATAATAGAAGGTCAGCTCCGTCAGCTCCGGTACCATGGACTGGATGAAGATGGTGGACTTTTCCGGGTCCAGGCCGCAGGCCAGATAGTCCAGGGCCACGTTCATGATGTTCTGGCGGACCTTCTCCGGATGCTCGGCGTTGTCGGTCAGGGCCTGGGCATCGGCGATCATGATGTAGATCTCGTCGAATTTGCCGGAGTTCTGAAGGGCCACGCGCTCCTTCAGGGAGCCCACATAGTGGCCCACATGCAGACGACCGGTGGGCCGGTCACCGGTAAGAATGATCTGTTTCATATAACGCTCCTTCCGCGGCGGGAAACGGGGAAAACCGCCAGGGTGATTTTTACCTATTATAAGCGCAACGGACCGCCGCGTCAACATCTTTAGCCGCCGGGAGGCAGATTATCCCGGAAAAGCGGGGGTTGACAAACCGGGAAGCAGCGGTTACAATGTATTTGATTTTTGCAAAAGACCGTGAAGGGAAAAAGACGGGACAGGGCCCCCTGCAGAGAGCCGGCGGATGGTGCAAGCCGGCGGAGACGTTCCGTTGTACTGGCCCCGGAGTTTCCCGCCTGAACAGGGCGGGACGGCTGCGCCCCGTTACAGGCGGCGCTCCTTATTGGAGGAGCCTATGAGGACTGCGGAGCGATCCGCGGCCGAAGCAGGGTGGTATCACGTTTTCACGTCCCTGACCGCACAGACGGTCGGGGACTTTTTTATTTGTCATTGATAATTCATCATAAGAAGGAGAAAACAGCATGAAGTACGATTTTGCCGCCATTGAGAAAAAGTGGCAGAAGCGGTGGGAGGAGACCAAGCCCTATGCCGCCGTTACCGGGGACAAGCGCCCCAAGTTTTATGGGCTCATCGAGTTCCCCTATCCCTCCGGCCAGGGCCTGCATGTGGGCCATCCCCGGCCCTTTACCGCCATGGACATCGTCACCCGGAAAAAGCGCATGGAGGGCTACAACGTCCTGTACCCCATCGGATTTGACGCCTTCGGCCTGCCCACGGAGAACTACGCCATCAAGAACCACATCCACCCGGCCATCGTCACCAAGCAGAACATCGCCAACTTCACCAGCCAGCTGAAAATGCTGGGCTACGGCTTTGACTGGGACCGGGTGGTGGACACCACGGATCCCAACTATTATAAGTGGACCCAGTGGATCTTCCTGCAGATGTTCAAGAAGGGCCTGGCCTATAAGACCACCATGCCCGTGAACTGGTGCACCAGCTGCAAGTGCGTGCTGGCCAATGAGGAGGTGGTCAACGGCGTGTGCGAGCGCTGCGGCAGCGAGGTCATCCGCAAGGAAAAGAGCCAGTGGATGCTGAAGATCACCGCCTATGCCCAGCGGCTGCTGGACGATCTGGAGGATGTGGACTATATCGAGCGGGTGAAGATCCAGCAGCGCAACTGGATCGGCCGCTCCACCGGCGCGGAGATCACCTTCGACACCAACGTGGGCGACCGGGTCACGGTGTACACCACCCGGGCCGACACCCTGTTCGGCACCACCTATATGGTCATCTCCCCGGAGCATCCCCTGCTGAAGGACTGGCAGCCCAAGATCAAGAACTGGGACGCCGTGGCTGCCTATCAGGAGGAAGCCGCCCACAAGTCCGACTTTGAGCGGGGCGAGCTGAACAAGGAAAAGACCGGCGTCCGGCTGGAGGGCATCGAGGCCATCAACCCCGTGACCCACAAGCCCCTGCCCCTGTTCGTGTCCGATTACGTCCTCATGGGCTACGGCACCGGCATCGTCATGGGCGTGCCCGGCCACGACCAGCGCGACTGGGAGTTTGCCAAGAAGTTCGGCCTGCCCATCATCGAGGTGGTCAAGGGCGGCGACGTTACCAAGGAGGCCTTCGTGGCCAAGGATGACAGCGCCGTCATGGTGAACTCCGGCTTCCTCAACGGCATGACCGTGAAGGAAGCCATCCCCGCCATGAAGAAGTACGTGGTGGAGCAGGGCTTCGGCCAGGAGAAGGTCAACTATAAGCTCCGGGACTGGGTGTTCTCCCGCCAGCGGTACTGGGGCGAGCCCATCCCTCTGGTGAACTGCCCCAAGTGCGGCTGGGTGCCCCTGCCGGAGGAGCAGCTGCCGCTGGTGCTGCCCCAGGTGGACAGCTATGAGCCCACCGACGACGGCGAAAGCCCCCTGAGCAAGATGACCGACTGGGTCAACACCACCTGCCCCTGCTGCGGCGGCCCTGCCAAGCGGGAAACGGATACCATGCCCCAGTGGGCCGGCTCCAGCTGGTACTTCCTGCGGTATATGGACCCCCACAACGACAAGGCTCTGGCCAGCAAGGAGGCTCTGGAATACTGGAGCCCCGTGGATTGGTACAACGGCGGCATGGAGCACACCACCCTGCACCTGCTGTATTCCCGGTTCTGGCACAAGTTCCTGTATGACATCGGTGTGGTACCCACCAAGGAGCCCTATGCCAAGCGCACCAGCCACGGCATGATCCTGGGCGAGGGCGGCGAGAAAATGTCCAAGTCCCGGGGCAATGTGGTGAATCCCAACGATATCGTGGCCCAGTACGGCGCGGATACCATGCGCCTGCACATTATGTTCATCGGCGACTTTGAGAAGGCCGTCACCTGGTCCAACGAGGCCGTGAAGGGCTCCAAGCGGTTCCTGGACCGCTGCTGGAATCTGATGGATCTGGCCCAGGACAGCGACGAGCTCTCCCAGAAGAATGAGGCCCTGATCCACAAGACCATCAAGAAGGTTACCGCCGACATCGACGACCTGAAGATGAACACCGCCATTGCAGCCCTGATGGCCATGGTCAACGAGTTCTATACCAACGGTCTGACCCGGGGCGACCTGGAGCAGCTGATGCTGCTGCTGTCCCCCTTCGCGCCCCACATGGTAGAGGAGATGTGGGAGCTTACCGGCTATGCCGCCAAGACCGGCAAAATGGCCATGCAGATGCCCTGGCCCACCTACGATGAGGCCAAGACCGTGGACACCCATGTGGACATGGCCATCCAGGTCAACGGCAAGCTCAAGGGCGCCGTCACCGTCCCCGCCGGCAGCGGCCAGGACACCGTGATGGCCGCCGCCATGGAGCTGGACAAGGTGAAAAAGGCCACCGAGGGCATGACCGTGGTCAAGACCATCCTGGTGAAGGACAAGCTGATGAACCTCATCGTCAAGCCCGCGAAATAATTTTCGTTTTCATAAAAAATGTTGGAAAATGGCTTGACAAGGCAGAGGGTACACAGTATAATGCTATTGTTAAAGTCATGTCTAATGGCTCTTAAAGAGTATCCTGGATGAAGCCGGATACATCGGAGGGAGGGAAAATAGATGTCCGAAGTCCACGTCAAGGAAGGCGAGTCCCTGGACAGCGCTCTGAAGCGTTTCAAGAGAAGCTGCGCCAAGGCAGGCGTCCTGGCCGAAGTGCGGAGAAGAGAGTGCTATGAGAGCCCCAGCGTCAAGCGCCGCAAGAAGTCCGAGGCTGCCCGCAAGAACAGAAACAAGAGATATTATTGATCGTCTCAAAGCGTGCTGAACGTTTGCGTTCAGCACGCTTCATCTTGTCAAAAAAGGATTTTTGACAAGATGAGCACGCATTTTCAAAACCTTCATAAAAGTTCTGAAAATGCGGTGATTGAAAACGAAAGACACCCCTGATGGGTTTCTTTCGTAACTATCTTCCTTTCCGAAGGCGAAGGCAATCCTGCTTTTTGACAGTCTCAAGCGTGCTGAACGTTTGCGTTCAGCACGCTTTCTTTCTATGGTCGGGACCGTAAATGGCGGGAGCTTTACGCTTCTCCGGCGAACAGCGGGACCAGAATGTCCTCTACCTCCGGCAGCATGACCAGGGCGTCCCGGATGCCCTGGGACCGGGCCAGAGCCAGCTTCCGGCGGAGGGTCTGTGCGTCGTCAAACAGGATGAAGTGGGTCCGTCCCTCCCGGGTCAGGGTGAAGTAACGGGCGCACAGGGCGTCGGAATAGAAGGTGGAGCGGCCTGCCGCCAGGGCGGCCAGCTGGGACCGGGTCAGGGCCGTGCCCTGACCGCTGGGGCAGGGCACGGGAAAGTCCATAGCCAGCCGCTGAAGGTCCAAAGCCAGATGCTCCGCCCCGTACCGGGCCGCCGCCTGATTCAGCCGTCCCTCCAGTGTGCCGCCGGACAGGGCCGTACACAGCAGCACGGAGGCTCCGTGGCAGGCGGCGTAGTGCTCCGGAACGTACAGGGCACGGCCGCAGGAGGCCAGCAGAGGCAGCAGCGCCTGGAGCAGGGCGGCCCGATCCGGCCGGGCGGGCGGATCAAAGTCCGCCGCCGCCCCGGCGTAGCCCCGCCGCAGGCATACCCGGGCAAGCTGCCGGGCCAGGCGGTCCGGGTCGTCCAGCGGCGGGCAGTCCCAGTCCGACACCACCATGAGTCCGCCCCGCAGGGTCGACGGAAGCGGGGCGGCCAAAAGCTCCGACCCGGAGCCCAGACGGTAGGCCACATGGGCCAGGCGCGGTGTCACGGCCCGGGCCTGAGCCAGCCGGTCCGGCGTGGCGGCAAGATACAGCGGCATGGATATCCCCCCTTGCGTTCCGACGAAAAAAATGCTACACTATAGCCAAACCTATGAGAAAGGGAACTGGTGTATGCGCATTTCTCTGGTACCGGACGGGGTATACGAGAGCTACCGGCAGATCACGCCGGAGCTGCTGCAAAGCAAGGGCATTTGCCTGCTGCTCAGCGATCTGGACTTTACCCTGGCCCCCAAAAGCACGCCCCGGCCGGATGCGGCGGTGCGGCAATGGATCGACGGGCTTCGGTCTGCGGGCATCCGGGTGATGATCCTGTCCAACAACCGCAGCCCCCGGCGGGTGGAGCAGTTCTGCCGCGACCTGGGGATCACCTATGTGGGCCACGCCAAAAAGCCGCAGCCGGTGGGCTTCCGCCGGGCCATGGCTCAGGCCGGGACAGATCCCGCCCACACGGCCATGCTGGGGGATAAGCTGCTGACCGATATGCTGGGCGCCAACCTCAGCGGCGTTACGGCACTGATGGTGGAGCCCGCCGGCGGGGCCCGGACCCCGTGGCAGAAGGTGCTGCATGCCCTCCAGGCCCCCTGGAAGCACTTAGCCGGTGGCATCCACCGGATCTGAAAGGAGTTTTTGTACTATGAACCATTTTGCCAAAATCGCGGAAAAGCTGAACACCTATGGGCTGGACGGCATGCTGCTGACCTGCGAGGCCAACCGCTTTTACGCCTCCGGCTTCCACTCCACCGGCACCGACGGCGTGGCCCTGGTGACCCGGGAGGGGAATTTCTATTTCACCGACTCCCGCTACATCGAGGCTGCCCACAATAAGGTCCAGAACGCCGAGATCGCCCAGACCGACGCGGCCCACCCCTATGTGGACCTGATCAACGCCGCCATGGAAAAGACCCATGTGCAGAAGCTGGGCTTCGAGGATGCGTACATGACCGTGGCCGACTATCGCCACTATTCCGAGAAGCTGCATTGCGAGCTGGTACCTGCCACCGAGCTGCTGATCTCCCTGCGCCAGAGCAAGGACGCCGAGGAGGTGGAGCGCATGATCGCCGCCCAGCGCATCGCCGAGGGCGCCCTGGACCAGATCCTCAAGGAGATCAAGCCCGGTGTCACCGAAAAGGAGATCGCGGCGCGTTTGCAGTATCTGATGCTGGCCGGCGGCGCGGAAAATATGTCCTTCGATCCCATTGTGGCCAGCGGCCCCAACGGCAGCATGCCCCACGCCGTGCCCACGGACCGCAAGATCCAGGAGGGCGACTTTGTTACCATGGACTTCGGCTGCATCTATCAGGGCTATTGCTCCGACATGACCCGCACCGTGGCCGTGGGCCATGTCACCGAGGAGATGGAGAAGGTCTATCATACGGTGCTTCAGGCCCAACTGGCGGGTATTGCCGCCGCCAAGGCCGGCGCTACCGGCCACGATGTGGACGCCGCCGCCCGGAAGGTCATCGAGGATGCGGGCTACGGACCCTATTTCGGCCACAGCTTCGGCCACAGCGTGGGTGTGGAGATCCATGAGGCCCCCAACGCTACCCCTGCCAACAACAACCCCCTGCCTCTGGGAGCCGCCGTGTCTGCCGAGCCCGGCATCTATCTGCCCGGCCGCTTCGGCGTCCGCATCGAGGACGTGTTGGTGCTGCAGGAGGGCGGCTGCATGGATATCACCCTGGCCAAGAAGGACCTGACTATCCTGTAAAGAGCCGGTTTTTCGGAAAAACGGGGAAAAAATCCCGGGAAGCTCTTGCAATAGCGCCTGTTATCGTGTAAAATAATAGGGCTGTATAGGCAAATTTTTGAATACGAGGAAATACTCCCGTTGAGGATTATTTTCTCATGACATGGGAGGATACACATATGGCAACCATTACCGCGGGCGATTTCCGGAACGGTAAGACCTTTGAAATGGACGGCAAGATCATGCAGGTGGTCGAGTTCCAGCATGTGAAGCCCGGTAAGGGCGCGGCCTTCGTCCGCACCAAGATGAAGAACATCGTCACCGGCGCCGTCACCGAAACTTCCTTCAACCCCACCGCAAAGTTCGAGGAAGCCTTCGTGGAGCGCAAGGATATGGCCTATAGCTATAACGACGGCGACCTGTATTACTTCATGGACCAGGAGACCTTCGATATGGTGCCCCTGGGCAAGGATCTGCTGGGCGACGCCTTCCGCTTCATCACCGAGAACACCGTGTGCAAGGTGCTGAGCTATAAGGGAAACGTGTTCGGCCTGGAGTGCCCCAACTTCATGGACCTGGAGGTCACCGAGACGGAGCCCGGTCTGGCCGGCAACACCGCCACCAACACCCTCAAGCCCGCCACCGTGGAGACCGGCGCCGAGGTGAAGGTGCCCCTGTTTATCAACATTGGCGACAAGATTACCATCGACACCCGCACCGGCGAGTATCTGGGCCGCGCCAAGTAAGGACTGCGGTTTTCCCACCACCACCCATATCAGGAAAGGAGCATGAACATGGAAATTTCTGAGAAGGTAGCTTATCTGAAGGGCCTGGCCGAGGGCCTGGCGCTGGACACCGACACCAAGGAGGGCAAGCTCATCGCTGCCATCATCGACGTGCTGGACGACATGGCTGAGAAGTTCGTGGACCTGGAGGACGAGCTGTGCGACGTGGAGGACGGTCTGGATGCCGTCAGCGACGATCTATCCGACGTGGAGGAGGCCCTCTACGAGATGGATGACGAGGATGACGAGGACGAGGAGGACTACGATGACGATGAGTCCTACTTCGAGACCACCTGCCCCGTCTGCCAGGAAGAAATCGTTTTCGACGAGGATACCCTGGACAGCGGTGAGATCCGCTGCCCCAAATGCGGCGAAAAGCTGGAGTTTGACCTCAGCGACCTGGCCAATGCCCAGGACGACGAGGACGACGAGTAAAATAGCCGAAAAAAATGTGCCGCCTGCGGGCGGCACATTTTTTTTACTGATTACGGGACTACTCCTTACATAGAGGGCCGCTGATGTCTATCTGGCCCAAGGAGGCGGCTACCTCGCCGTCCAGCAGCAGCTGGACCCGGTCCACGCTGGCAATGGAGCACAGGGAGTTCACCATACCCCGGACCAGCAGCTCCTGAGCATCCTGGCCCTCCGGCAGCAGGGAAACGTCCGACCGGGGCAGGTTCAGATAGCAGGTGCCGCTCTCTACGCGGACGGTCAGCACCTGGAAGCCGTCCGGCAGCAGGGGAGACAGGCCGTCGGCCTGGGGACCGGCCAGCAGGGCGGATACAATGGCCTCGGCGGAGCTGTCGCCCTCATGGAGGGTCAGGGTGCGGGATTCCGGCGTCAGCTGTCCGGTGCTCTGGGCGGGGAAATACAGGCGGATGGCCAGGGTGCGGGACACGTCGTCCTCACTGGTCATCAGCAGATCCTGAGAGCGCAGCAGACTGTGACTGCGATAGGCCAGCTCCTGCCCCTCCACGGTGATGCGCACCACGGACACGCCGGGCAGCTGGGAAAGCGTCAGGGTGACGCAGTAGTCCGCCATGGTCAGGTCGATGCCGGACAGCTGCTCATAGCCCTGGGAAAAATCCACCAGGGCCATGCCGCCGGTAAGCTGGCAGCTGCGCAGCTGGACTCCCTGGGGAATGGGACTGCGATAGCCGGGCTCCGTGCAGCCGCCCAGCAGCTGCTCCAGGGCGGCCTGGGCCTGCTGGTCCACGGTGAGGGACTTTTGCCCGGACCAGTCCATGGTGACGGCGGAGATGGCATCGCTGCCTGGGGTGTCGGACAGACCGTAGATCCGAAAGACGGGCATTTGCTCCTTGCCTGCGGCGCAGCTGGTAAGCAGCAGCGTCAGGCACAGGAGCAGGAGAAGCAGGCGCTTTTTCATGTGTCGTCCTCCTCTCGCCGGGCCAGGGGCAGCTCCACGATGAACACCGTGCCGCTGCCGGACTGCCGGTGCTCTGCCCGGATGGCACCGCCCCGGCGGCGGACCGTGTCGCTGACGATGCTCAGGCCCAGACCCGTACCGCCTACGGCCCGGGACCGGTTTTTATCCACCCGGTAGAACCGCTCGAATACATGCTCCATGTCCTCGTCGGGGATGCCGATGCCGTTGTCCTCCACGCGGATCTCCACGGTGGAGTCCGTGACATGCAGGGCGGTGTGAACAAAGCCCATGGAGCCGGAATATTTGATGCCGTTTTCTATGAGGTTATAGAGGATCTGGTGGATGTCGTCCTCCGTGGCCCGGACCACGGCGTCCTCGTTGGCCTCGTAGGTCAGCGTGACCTCCTTTTCCCGGGCCACTATCCCCAGCATACGGACTACCCGCTCCAGCACCCGGGACACAGATACGGGATAGGCGGCGTCCTGAACGCCGCTGTCCAGCCTGGTCAGGCGCAGCAGATCCTCGGTGATGCGGCTGAGCCGCTGGGCCTCCCGGCCGATGTCCTCCACGAATTCCCGGATGGTATCGGCATTCATATCCTCCGTCTGGAGAATGGAGTCCGTCAGCAGCCGGATACCGGCCAGAGGCGTTTTCAGCTCGTGGCTGGCGTCGGATACAAAGCGGCGCCGGGCCGCTTCCGTGGTTTGCAGGCGGCCCGTGAGGCTGTTGAACTCCGTGGCCAGCTGGGCGATCTCGTCGTTTCCCCGAACCACGGCCCGGTGGCTGTAAGCTCCCTCCCGGACCTGGCGGATGGCCTGGAGCAGGTCCCGGATCTTCCGGGTGAAGGCACGGGACAGCAGGGTGCTGAGGGCTACCACCAGGATGCCGATGAACAGGGAGATACGCGTCAGGTTCGTTTGAAAGCTCTGGAGCAGCTCCGCCTGCTGGGTGTCGTATTCATAGGCGTATACCGCGCCGATGATGCGGTTGCGGTATACCACCGGGGATGCGCCCCGGCTCAGAAAGGCATGGCTGTCGTACCGGCAGTAAAAGGCATCGTTGCCGTCCAGGGCCTGGACGATCTCCGTATATGCGGCATACATGCCCCGGGCATTGCCGCCCTCCCGGCTGTCAAACAGGACGCGCCCGGCAGTGTCCGTTACCAGCAGGCGGGACACGCCGGTCTCCTCCACCGAGGCCAGAGCCTGCCCCACATTTTCCTCCGTCAGCTCCGGCAGACCGGACAGGGCCGACTCCACCATCTTGACGCTGCTCTTCATGGCGGTCTCCTTGGTCTGGAACACCAGACTCTGGGAGATCAGCAGCGGATAGGTGTTCAGAAGGGCCAGCACCGCCAGGATGATGAGGATATAGCTCATGCCGAACTTAAACTGTAGGCTGGTTTTCCCCCGCAAAATAATAACCAACTCCCCACTTTGTCATGATGTACTCCGGCTCCGCCGGTGTTTTCTCCAGCTTTTCCCGCAGACGGCGGATGTGTACGTCCACCGTGCGATAGTCCCCGGCGTAGGAATAACCCCACACCAGGTTCATCAGGCTTTCCCGGCTGTATACCCGCCGGGGATTTTTCATCAGCAGCTCGATGAGATCGTATTCCTTGGCCGTCAGGTCGATGGTGCGGCCGTCCCGGAGGGCCACCCGCTGCTCCGTGTCCAGGCTCAGGTCCCCCACCGTCAGCAGGGCAGGGCTGCGGCCCGCGCGGGAGGGACCGCCGGCCCGGCGCAGCAGGGCCTTGATCCGGGCCTTCAGCTCCAGGATGTTGAAGGGCTTGGTGACATAGTCATCGGCGCCGCAGGCGAAGCCCATGAGCTTGTCCGCATCCTCGCTGCGGGCGGTGAGCATGATGATGGGCACATCGGAAAACTCCCGGATCTTCATACACGCCTCGCTGCCGGAGAGCTGGGGCATCATCAGGTCCAGGATAATCAGATCCAGCGGCTCTCGCCGGGCCAGCTCCACCGCTGCCGCGCCGTCATAGGCGGTGAGCACCTGGTAGCCCTCGTTTTCCAGGTTGAATTTGATGCCTTTGACCAGCAGCTGCTCGTCGTCTACTACTAAAATTTTCATGGTTCCTCCTCTGTGGTGATCTGGGGGCGGATGGTCTCTAAAATGCCGGGGCCTATGCCATTGACCTCCAGCAGATCATCCACGGAGGCAAAGGGGCCGTTGGCATTGCGGTAGTCCACGATGCGCTGAGCCAGCACCTGGCCGATGCCGTCCAGAGTCTCCAGCTGGCCGGCAGTGGCGGTGTTGATGTTCAGGGGGCAGGACTCCGACTGGCGGGGGCTGTCGTCTCCGCGCTGAGCGGTGACGGTGTAGCCCTCCGACTGGGGGCGGCCGGTGAAAAACAGGGCCGCCGACAGGGCCGCGAACAGCAGCGTCAGGACCAGCAAAAATATTTCCGTTTTTGTAACTTTTCCCATAGGCTCTGTTGTTGACTCCCTGTTGGATTTTGCTTATAATGAAAGGTAATAAGCAGGGAACGGGCACGCTGACCTGATTCCCACCACCATTATAGCATAGATGGAGAAAAAGAAAATGAAAATTCGCCGGTTTTTATCTGTTTTTTTGCTGACGCTTCTGCTGACGGGCCTGTTCTGCGTGCCCCAGGCTTCTGCCGTGGAGATGCCTCAGGTAAACGCCAAGGCGGCGCTGCTGATGGACTACGAGTCCGGGCGGATGCTGTACGGCCTCAACGAGAAGGACACCGAGTATCCCGCCAGCATTACCAAGGTCATGACGGCTCTGCTGACTCTGGAGGCCGTGGACCAGGGGGTCCTGACCCTGGATCAGCCGGTCACTGCGCCGTCCCTGGTCAACGATATGGATCCCACCGGCAGCTCTGCCGACATCAAGGAGGGCGAGGTGCTGACGGTGGAGCAGCTGCTGTACTGCATGATGCTGGTGTCCGCCAACGAGGCGGCCTGCATCCTGGCGGAGACGGTGTCCGGGTCTCAGGACGCCTTTGTGGCCCTGATGAATCAGCGGGCCCAGGAGCTGGGCTGCACCGGCACCCACTTCGTCAACCCCAATGGGCTCCACGATCCCAACCACTATTCCACCGCCTGGGATATCTATCTGATCACCCGGGAGGCCATGAAGAACGAGACGTTCATGAAGATCTGCGGTACGGCCGCCTATGTGGTCCCCGCCACCAACAAGTCCGAGGAGCGGGAGCTGTATACCACCAACTCGCTGATCTCCAACTGGCGTATCATGGGCTATCAGTATGACGGGGCTGACGGCATCAAGACCGGCTCCACCGAGGAGTCCGGCTATTGCCTGCTGTCCACCGCCAAGCGCAGCGGCCGCCGCCTGGTGGCGGTGGTGCTGGGCTGCAAGGGCAGCGGCGCCACGGTGGAAAGCTTCTCCGAAACCGCAAAGCTGTACAACTGGGCTTATAACAACTTCTCCATGCGCCAGGTGGCGGCTACGGACGAGCTGTACCGCCAGCCGGTGGCCCTGTCCAAGCAGACGGACACCGTGATGCTGTACCCCGCCCAGAGTGCCGAGGCATTCCTGCCCAAGGATGCCAAGGATGAGGATATCCGCAAGACCGTGGACCTGAAGGAGGATGTGGTCAACGCGCCCATCACTGCCGGACAGGAGCTGGGCACCCTGACCATCACCTACAACGATCAGGTGTGCGCCCAGGTGCCGCTGCTGGCTCAGGCGGACGTGTCTGCGTCGCGGTTCCTGGTGGCCAAGGCTGCCGTGGAGGCATTTTTTGCCAAGACGTGGGTGAAGCTGGCGCTGGTGGCCATCGTGGTGCTGGTGATCGTGTTTGTCCTGTGGCTGAAGCTGGGCCGCCGCAGCCGCCGGTATGGCAGCCGGGGCGGCAAGCGCCGCCAGCAACGGGCCTATCGGGGCCGCCGCCGCTGGTGAGTGATGGAGCCGCTGCATATTCTATATGAGGACCCGCACCTGGTGATTTGCTGCAAGCCGGTGGGCGTGCTGTCGGAGGACGGTCAAGCGGGACGGTGTATGCCGCAGCTGCTGCGGGAGCATTACCGGTCCCTGGGGCAGAAAAACCCCTATATTGCCACGGTGCATCGGCTGGATAAAATCACAGGCGGCGTTATGGTGTTCTCCCGCCGGAGGGAGGTCACCGGAAAGCTCACCGCCGCCGTGCAGGCCCATGAGATCGTCAAGGAGTACCTGGCCGTGCTGCGGGGTCATCCGGCGGAGCCAGCCGCCACGCTGACGGATCTGCTGTTCCGGGATGCGGGACACAACAAGAGCTATGTGGTGAAGCGTCCCCGGAAGGGCGTCCGGGAGGCCAGTCTGTTCTACCGGGAGCTGTCCCGGACGGAGGAGCTGTCTCTGGTGCGGGTGCAGCTGCATACGGGCCGCACCCACCAGATCCGGGTGCAGTTCTCCTCCCGGGGGCTGCCGCTGCTGGGGGACATCCGCTATGGCAGCAAGGACCCCCGCTGTACCGCGGCCCTGTGGTCCTGCCGCCTAGCCTTCCGCCATCCTGTCACAGGAGAACGGGTGGACGTGTTTTGTCCACCGCCCCGGGTCTATCCCTGGGACCTGTTCCCAGCGGTGGAAGTTTGAAGGGTGCTATAAAAAGAACCCCTTTGTCCTTGCGGACAAAGGGGTTCTTTTGGAGCTTGTGGCCGGACTCGAACCGGCGACCTGCTCATTACGAGTGAGCTGCTCTACCAACTGAGCCACACAAGCATATGGCCTCCCGGGGGAAGTCACAAGCTGTATTTTACCATGTTTTCTGCCGCCCGTCAACCATAAATTTCCCGCTCCGGCGGGAAATACGGGGCGTATTCATGACGGCGGGGATGCAGAAAGTTTCGCGGAACGATACGGAAATTTCCGGCGGCAGGGAGTTTGAGGGACTTGACCCACCGCCGGGAAGTACAGAAGTTTTGCCGAAATCCGCGCTTTCCATTACTTTTGTGTAAAACGAGGGAATGGACAAAAAGCAACATAAAGCCTGTCCCGGGAAGGCTCTACAAAGAGTTATCCACAGTTTCCACAGGGTTTTCCACAACGGCTAAATGCCATGTGCCGCAACCGTTTTCCGGGATTTTACCAGGATTTTTCCAGGACGGAAAACGAAGTTTTTCACCCCGCGAAAGCTGGGGAACCGGTTTACATAACCGCATAATTTCCGTTCTCCTGTTACAAGCTGTCATTCTTGCTGGCATAATAGGCGCTGATGCAGGCGGTCAGCCAAAATATTTATCCCGGAAGGGGACCTGGTCTACCTGGAAGCTGCGGCCCCGGAGATAGCCGAGGATCCCGGCGTCCGTGGGGAAGTCGAAGGTCAGGCGATAAGAGTACAGCGCCTGACGGGTCTCGCCGTACCGGCGGTTGGCCCTGCCGTCGCCGTATTTTCCGTCACCCAGCAGGGGACAGCCCAGGTCGGCCATGGTGGCGCGGATCTGATGGGTGCGGCCCGTCAGCAGCTCCACCTCCAGCAGGGACAGCTCCCCCCGGGTCTCCAGGGTCCGGTAGCGGGTGACGGCGGTCTTGCCGCCGGGGACGGGGCGGTGGTACACGGACACCTGCTTTTTCTGCTCATCCTTCAGCAGGAAGCAGGATACCTCCCCCTCTGGGGGACGGGGACGACCCAGGGTGATGCACAGGTAGCGCTTGTCGATCTCCCGGTCCCGGATCTTCTCATTGATGATGCGCAGGGTCTCGGCATTTTTGGCGGCGATGACAATGCCTCCGGTGTTGCGGTCGATGCGGTTGCACAGGGCCGGGGTAAAGGCGTTCTCCCACCGGGGGTTCCACTCCCGCTTCTGGTAAAGGTATGCCTGGATGTGATTGATGAGGGTGTTGACCTTCTCCGTCTCATCGGCGTGGACCACCAGCCCCGGCCGTTTGTTCAGCAGCATTAGGTTCTCATCCTCATATACGATATCCAGTGACGGCTTGAACAGGGTCAGGAAAAGATTATCCTCCCGGGGCTTGTCAAAGAACTCGTCATTGACGTATAATTGCAGCACGTCGCCCTCCTGCAAGCGCTGATCCCGCTGGGCCCGGGCGCCGTTGCACTTGATGCGCTTGAGGCGAATGTATTTTTGAAGCAGCGCCGGGGGCAGCAGGGGCAGACTTTTGGACACAAAGCGGTCCAGCCGCTGACCGGCGTCGTTTTTTCCGATGGTGATCTCCCGCATGAAGGGGCCTCCCTTACCGTAGAATTTCCAGTCTGCTCTTATTCTACCGTCTTTTTCAAAAAAGTCAAAATATTTATGAGAAAATGTTTGACAAGGGGAGGAAAATTCAGTATAATACTACTCGTGTCATTGCGAGGTGTACTATGATTCTGAATGTGAACCGGCTTTTGCATACTCCCGGCGCCAGCCAGGACTTCCATTTTGAGATGGACCTGTCCGGCCTGGAATTCGGCGGAGAGAAGCCCGTGGTTCGCCCGGTTGTTGTGGACGGCAGGGTGTATAACCAGGCAGGCGTGCTGCTGTGTGAGCTTCAGGCAAGTACGACGCTTCGCTGCGTATGCGACCGGTGCATGGAGGAGTTTGACGCTCCCAAGTCCGCGTCCTTCTCGTGCGTTCTGGCCCAGGAGAAGCAGGACATGGAGAACGACGACATTGTCCTGCTGGACCACGATGAGGTGGACCTGGCGGACCTGGCCGGCACCGCGTTCATCCTCGATATGGACACGAAAACCCTCTGCTCCGAGGACTGCAAGGGCCTTTGCCCGGGCTGCGGCGTCAACCTCAACCGCGAGGCGTGCCGCTGCAAAAAGCAGGTCGATCCGCGGCTTGCAAAGCTGGCCCAGCTGCTCGCGCAGGACGACGAGTGAGCATATTACAAATACACTACTGCTCAGGCAGTTAAGACCAAGGAGGTGTCAACATGGCAGTACCTAAGGGAAAAGTATCCAAGCAAAGACGCAATAAGAGACGCAGCTCCGTTTGGAAGCTGGCGGCTCCCGGTCTCGTGGCATGCCCCAAGTGCGGCGCGCTGCATCTGCCTCACAGAATGTGCCCGGAGTGCGGTACCTATAACGGCCGCGAGGTCAAGCACGTTGAGTCTGTGGCAGCAGGCAAGTAAAAATACCGTGTGTCCTTGTTAGGAGGGAAGATTTTGGTCTTCCCTCCTTACTTTTTTGCCGGAGATATCCGGCAGGTTTAACAATATACGGCCTGTTCATGCCGCTTGAGAGGAATACCATATGATACGCCTGCGGCCCATAAGCGACGCATTCCGGAGCTGGAGCGGGGCATCGGTCTGCATATTCCGTCCCACACCGCCGGATCAGCCTCAGAATTGAATGATTTCCGCCGGAATGCACATGCTATCTCCGATAAGGAGGTGCGTTCCATGACGGAGGAACCCAATCATCTGCCGGAGCAGTCCGGCGACCAGAGCGCCCAGCGTCTTTATGACCTGGGCGCTGCCCTGGTGGAAAGCCAGCGGGGCAGCGTGTACTGCCTGACCATCATCGGCCAGGTGGAGGGCCACAGCGTGGCTCCCAACAACACGAAAACCACGAAATATGAGCATGTCCTGCCGCTGCTGGCTCATTTGGAGCAGTCGGAGGAGGTGGACGGCGTGCTGCTGCTGCTGAACACCGTGGGCGGCGACATCGAGGCGGGACTGGCCATCGCGGAGATGGTGGCGGGGATGACGAAGCCCACTGTGACCCTGGTGCTGGGAGGCGGGCACTCCATCGGCATTCCCCTGGCGGTGTCCGGGCGGGAGACGTTCATCGTGCCGTCGGCGTCTATGACGGTGCACCCTGTGCGCATGACGGGCCTGATGATCGCCGCGCCCCAGTCGTACCGGTATTTCGAGCGGGTGCAGGAGAGCATCGTGTCCTTTGTGGCACGGCACAGCCGCATTACCGAGGATGCCTTCCGCCAGCTGATGCTGGCCGACGGGGATATGTCCAACGACGTGGGCACCATTCTGTACGGCAGCCAGGCGGTGCAGCTGGGGCTGATCGACCGGCTGGGGACCCTGTCCGACGCGCTGGAAGCCCTTTACGCCATGATCGGGAAAAACGGTTGATTTTATCCGGCCCTTGTGCTATACTGTGTACAAATTTACAGAATAGCGGGGGAATACGGGATGAATACCAATTTCAAAACGGCGTTGTTCGGCGGCTTTGACCGGGAGGACGTGATCAGCTATATCCAGCAGACCTCGCGGGAGAGTCAGCAGCGCATTTCCGCTCTGGAGGAGGAAAATCGCAGCCTGCAGGAGCGGAACCGCGCCATGGAGGCGGAGCTGAGCACCCTGCGCCAGTCCGTGCTGGAGAACAGCGCAGCGGCGGATACCTGCCTGCAGCTGCAAGATCAGTTCCGCCAGCTCCAGGAGCAGGCACAGAAGCTCCGGCAGGAGACGGAGGACCTTCGGGCCCAGGCGGCGGAGTATCAATCTCTGAAGGACCACATCGCCGATATCGAGATCAGCGCCCACCGGCGGACGGAGGAGTTCCGGGCCAAGGCCATCGAGGAGCTGCGGACCATGGCCCGTCGGCAGGAGGAGTGGTGCGCCCAGTCCCGGGATAAATACGCCGAGCTGAACCGCCAGTTCTGCCAGAAGCTGGCCCTGGCCCAGCAGACCCTGGCCCAGCCGGACCTGTCCGGCTTCCACGAGATGGAGGAGGGCCTCCACCGGCTGGAGGAGAGCTTCGGCGAAAAGCCTGCCGCCGAAAAAAACGAACAGTAATCAAAATCGCCGCGACAGCTGTCGCGGCGATTTTTGCAGTGCGGATTTACTTCACCAGCTGGCAGAACAGGTCGATCTCATCGGCCAGGGACTGGAGCCCCTGCCGCCAGAAGGCCTTGTCGGTCAGGTCGATGCCGGCAATCTTGGCGGTGTCCTCCACGCAGGTGACGGAGGTGGCGTGGAGCATCTTCTTATACAGGGGCACAAAGTCCTTGCCCTCCTGCTGATACTTGGCGTACAGGCCCCGGGCGAACAGGCCGCCGAAGGCATACGGGAAGTTGTAGAAGCTCAGGCTGCCGCTGTAATAGTGGCCCTTGCACAGCCACATGTAGGGGTGCAGGCAGCTCTGGTCCAGCCCGTCGCCATAGGCCTTCTTCTGGGCCTCCAGCATCAGCTGGCACAGGCGGTCGGCGTCCAGGAACTCCTGGGGCCGGGCCTCGAACACGGAGGACTCGAACAGGAACCGGGAATAGATGTCGCAGATGATCTGGCAGGCGTCGGACAGCTGGCTTTCGATCAGGGCCAGCTTCTCGTCCTTGCTCTCGGCGGCGTCAATGGCGGCGCTGACGGTGAGCACCTCGTTGAAGGTGGAGGCCGTCTCCGCCACGGGCATGGTGTACTCCTGGCACACCAGCGGGTGGGAGAACACCTGTTGATCGTGGAAGGCGTGGCCCAGCTCATGGGCCAGGGTCACGATGTCGCCGAAGGCGCCGTCAAAGTTGGTGAGCACCCGGCTCTGCTTAGCGCTGGGCACGCCGCAGTCAAAGGCGCCGCCCACCTTGCCGTTACGGGGATAGAAGTCGATCCATGCCTCGTCAAAGGCCCGCTCCACCATGTCGTGCAGCTGGCTGTCGAAGCCGCCGAAGATATTCAGCAGATAATCCTTGGCGTCCTGGGTGGTATACTTTTTGTCGCTCTTGCCCATGGGGGCGAACAGCTCGTACCAGGGCAGGCCGTTCTCGTGGCCCAGCGCCTTGCCCTTGGCCCGCAGATACTGCCAGAACTTAGGCATGTATTCGTCCATGGCCCCCAGCAGGGCGTCCAGGGTTTCCCGCTTCATGCGGCTCTGGTACAGGGCCTTGTCCAGGGGGGAGGCATAGCCCCGGACCTGGCACTCGTTGATGACCTGCATCTTGATGCTGTTCAGGGCGAAGGCTACGGAATCCTTGATCTTGTCATAGCACGCCAGCTCCGCCTCATAGGCGCTCTTGCGCACGGCGGGATCGGGATCGTAGGCCAGATTGCGGATGGCGGACAGGTTGGTGATGCCGCCGTCGTACTCCACCTTCACGCTGCTGGTCAGGTTGTCCCGCAGAGTCTCCCACGCCGAAGCACCGGAGATGTTCATCCGGGCGAACAGCTCCTCCTCCCTGTCGGTGAGCAGGTACTTGCTGTCCCGGCGGATGGACTCCAGCAGGAAGCGATAGGGCTCCAGGGCCGGGTCGGCGTCCATGATGGCGTCCAGGTCCTCCAGCCCTGCCACCGTCCGGCGCAGGGAGGCATTGGCGGCGGCGCAGCCGCTGAGCTTGGCGCTGAGATGGTCGCCCAGACTGTTGGCCTTGGTATCGGCGGTGTTGGCGCTGCACCGAAGGCTGCAGAAGATGAAGAGCTTGTTGGTCAGCTCCTCCACCTGCTCCTGCACCTGCAGGAAGCGATGCACCAGCTGGCTGTGGTCCATGCCCGCCGCCTCACCGGCCAGGGCGTTTACTGCCGCGATGGCCTGGTCCAGGGCTGCCATGTCCCCGGTAAAGGCGGGGTCGTCAAAATCCTTATACAGAATACTCAGATCCCAGGTATCGTTCATAGATTCTTCCTCCTATTTCTATTTTGTGGTTTTCTATCGTCCATCATATCACGTTTTCCTGGTGGACACAATAGGAAAATGCGGCTTCAGTTAAAATACCTTAACTTTTGGAAGGCGGCAGCTTCAGAAGCCCGATGCGCTGTCGGTAGTCCGGCAGGGTGCCCTCTACCAGGCGATAAAAGTCCGGCCCGTGGTTTTTGTGGCGGATGTGAGCCAGCTCATGGACCACCACCGCATCAATGGCCTCCATGGGATAGCGCATCAGGAACAGGGAAAAGCACAGGCTGTTTTTTCCGGAGCAGCTGCCCCGGCGGGTCCGTGCGGCGGTGATCCGTATCCCCGTGGGTAAAACATCCATCCGTGCCGCCCAATAGACCACCCGCCCCGGAAGGATCTCCTGCCCGCGCCGACGCAGTTCTTCCATTTCCTGTTCCGTCAGCTCCGGAGGCGATGCGGCCGGAGCTTCCCTTTGGCGCGCCAGGCTTTTTTCGATCCAGTCCCGGTGCTTTTCCACCAGCTGGCGGACTTCTTCATCGGTGGCGGCGTATGGGGCCCGGACCACCACCCGGCCGTCCCGCTTGATCTGAATGGCCATGGTCCGGCGATGGGACCGTACAATGGTATAGTTCATGGTTCAGTCTCCGATCCGCACGAACCGGGGCCCGCAGTATCCGTCCCTGTCCACGGTCTCCAGCCACATGGCCGCGGGCCGCACCCACAGACCGCCCTCACCGTACAGAGCCCGGTATACTACCAGCTGCTCCAGAGTCTCTGAGTGCCGGGCCATACCCAGCACCTGATATTCCTTTCCCTTAAAATGCCGCCACCGGCCGGGCTGAATGGCTTCGTTTTCCATATGCAGTGCCTCCCTGTTTTTTTCAGTATACAGGAAATTTTCCCAAAAGGGAAGTCCCGGTGGAAAAATGCGGCGGCGTATGGTACAATAAAGAAAATAAAATGGGAGGGTACCACCATGCAGCATGAGATCACCACCGCAGGGCCCCTGCTGGACGGCAGCGGCAATCTCCGGGAGCCGGGCTATGCCAAGCGGCTTTTGCCCATCTATCGCCGGGCGGATATCAAGGCCCCGGCGTCCCGCATCAAGGAGTGGGACTATTATCTCATCGCCAATGACCACTTTGCCGTGGCTCTGACCATTGACGACAACGGGTATATGGGCCTGGACTCCATCTCGTTCCTGCATTTTGACCAGCGCTGGGAGCGGACCAAAAGCCCCATGCGGGCCTTTCCCATGGGCCGGACCGGTCTGCCGGAGAGCTCTGTCTCCGGCACCACCGCCACCTCCGGCAGGGGCTATGCCCTGGTGTTCCGCCATGTGCCCCAGGGCCGGGAGCTGACATTTCATATGGAGAATTTTCTGAACGGCCAGACCATTGACGGCTCCGTCACCCTGACGGAGGAGCCGGAGGAGTCCATGGTCATCTGCACGCCGTTTCCGAAGCCCGGCTGCTTCTATTACAACCAGAAGATCAACTGCATGCGGGCCCGGGGCCAGGTGCAGCTGGGAGACAAGACCTATTGCTTCGACCCGGCGGATTCCTTCGGCGTGCTGGACTGGGGCCGGGGCGTGTGGACGTATCACAACACCTGGTATTGGGGCAGCGCCTCCGGTCTGGCGGACGGCGTGCCCTTCGGCTGGAACATCGGCTACGGCTTTGGCGATACCTCTGCCGCCAGCGAGAATATGCTGTTCTACGGCGGCAAGGCCCACAAGCTCAGCCAGGTGTGCTTCCACATCCCCCAGAGGGACGGGAGGGACGATTTCCTGTCTCCCTGGCGCTTCACCTCCGACGACGGCCGGTTTGAGATGAAATTTGACCCCATTCTGGACCGGGCCGCCTGCACGGACGTGAAGCTCATCAAGTCCGACCAGCACCAGGTGTTCGGGCGCTTCACCGGCGCGGCCACCCTGGACGACGGCCGGGTCATCCAGGTCCGGGATATGCTGGGCTTTGCCGAAAAGGTTGAGAACAAGTGGTGAAAGAGACAAAAAGCATCCGTATCCCCCGGGATACGGATGCTTCAGCCTGTCAAAAAAGGGCGGCGCCCTTTTTTGACAAAAGGGATTTCGCTCCGACCCGCGCGTCCGTGTGCGCAAGCGCCCGCGAACACACTCTGGCCCGACATCAGCCGTCGGGTCTGCCGAGGCCAGTTCCGCTGGGCCGAGGCCAGCGCAAAGTATTTTTCGCGACGTACACGCCCAACGGAAGTCCCCTTGGGGGGCGCCGCCGCGAAAAATGGATCAAACCTTATTCGCGGCCTGCGGGCCGCGAACTCTGCGAGGCTTTTCTGACAGTCTCGCTTCAGCCTGTCAAAGGCTATTCTTCCTGTAAATAGCCGAACTTTTCCTGAAACAGGCCGTCGGCAAAGGCCCGCAGCTGGCGGCAGTAGTCATCGTAGGCTTCCAGCAGCCGCTCTCCCTCCGGAGTCAGCTCCGCGCCGCCGCCGCCTCGCCCGCCGGTGATGGAGTGCAGCAGCGGAAAGCCCAGGGCGGCCTGGGCGTGCTTGGTGATGGTCCACGCCTTGGAATAGGCCATGTTCATGGACATGGCTGCCGCCCGCAGCGAATGCAGCTCCTGCACCCGGTGCAGCAGCTGTGCTACCCCTGGCCCGAAGCATTTCTCGTCGGAAAACAGCCGGACCGTCAGATTGTACGTTAATTTCTGTTCCATGCCGTTATTGTATCAGCTTCCGGCTCCTGCGTCAACCTTGACGGTGGGGCCGGAACATGCTATTCTTGTAAAAAACAGGGAATTGAGGGATTTTCATGAAGGTTCTCATTCGCGGCGCCGGGGATATCGCCTCCGGCATTGCCCTGCGGCTGCACCGGGCCGGGATGCAGGTGGTCATGACTGACCTGCCCGCTCCCACTGCCATCCGCCGCACGGTCTGCTTTTCCCAGGCTATCCTGCTGGGGGAGATGACGGTGGAGGATGTGACCGCCCGTCGGGCGGACAGCGTCGAGGAGGCGGAGAGCTTGCTGCGCCGGGGCCTGATCCCGGTGCTGGCGGACCCGGACTGTGCCTGCCGCGCCCAGCTGCGGCCCGACGCCCTGGTGGATGCCATCCTGGCCAAGCGCAACCTGGGCACGAAAATAGACGATGCGCCGGTTGTTGTCGGCATCGGACCCGGCTTCACGGCGGGGGAGGACTGCCACGCCGTGGTGGAGACCATGCGGGGCCATACCCTGGGCCGGGTGATCTACCGGGGAAGCGCCCTGCCCAACACCAACATTCCCGGGCTCATCGGCGGATACGCCGGGGAGCGGGTGCTGCGGGCCCCGGCGGACGGGATATTCTGCCAGAAGCTGGAAATTGGCGCGGTGGTCCGGGCCGGAGACATCGCCGGAGAGGTGGACGGAGAACTCATGAAATGCACCATTGACGGCGTATTGCGTGGGATTTTAGCCGACGGAACGCCTGTTTTCAAGGGGATGAAGTCCGGCGACGTGGACCCCCGGTGCAAGCCGGAGTATTGCACCACCGCGTCGGATAAAGCCCTGGCTGTAGGCGGCGGCGTGCTGGAGGCCGTCCTGAATCTCAGCGGGGCATTGAGGAGTGTAAGTCTCTAAGAGAAACTCTGGTCCTACATTCCGTCAATGCGGGGGGGGGGCTGCGCCTTGCAAAGGGGAGGGAGATATGGTATAGTTTAGGATAGTTATCTGCAAAGTGAGGAACTTTTTATGACCTTGATGGACTATTGCATGCAATATATCGACGAGATCATGGACGGGAAGCGGCCTGCCCCGGAGGGTATCACCCTGACGGAGACGGACCCTGTGGCCCGGGGCATGGAGCTGCTGCAGAAGGTGGGGGACTTTCCTACCCTGGCCCGGCTGTGCGCTGCCCAGGACGGCACCCAGATCCCCCGGGAGGTATACGACAGCTTTGACCCCGACGCGGCCATAAGCATGTTCCTGGGCCGGGACGGGGAGCAGGAACCCCCGCAGGAGCCGCAGCCGGACCCGGACGCCGGAAAGCACGCCTTTCAGGTGCTGCTGGACTGCGTGGCCCTGGACGACGGCCTGGTGCAGTATCTGACCCAGGTGCTCCGGGACCGGGACTGGGCCGGGTTTTACAAGCTGTCCCAGATCACCACGAAAATGGATCTGAACCCGGAGGAATTTCTGTTCTGGCTGGGGAACAAGGAGCTGTGGGCCGACGATGAGGAGCGGGCCTGCGCCGCCGTGATGGACGCGTGCATGGAGCGGCTGCGGCAGGAGGGACGGCTGGAGCTGATGGCGGCCCTGCTGTCCGGGGACCGGCACACCTTCGAGAGCTTCCGCTGCGAGGCACCGGAGCTGGTCCATCTGCCCCAGGCCACCTATGACTGGTACTGCCGCAACTATCTGGACCGGGATTACCCCTTCCGGATGTTGCTCAAGTGCAACGGGGTGACGTTTCCCCGGCGAAAGGAGGGCTGACGCCATGGATTACCGCATTCTGGTCATCAATCCCGGCTCCACCTCCACCAAGATCGCCGTGTTTCACGGGCAGACGCCCTTGATGCAGAAAACGATCCGCCACAGCGGAGAGGAGCTGGCCCCCTTCGGGGCCATTATGGACCAGGCCCCTTTCCGCCGCCGGTGCGTGGAGGAGGCGCTGGCGGGCTTCGATCTGACCACCCTGGATGCAGTGTGCGCCCGGGGCGGTATGCTGCCGCCGTGCCCCAGCGGGGCCTTTGCGGTGGACGGGGACATGATCGAGTATCTGGCCGCCATCACCCAGGGGGCACACGCCTCCAACCTGGGATGTGTGGTGGCCCGGGACATAGCGGAGCCGCTGGGTATACCGGCCTTCGTGTACGATCCTGTTGCGGTGGACGAAATGCCACCTATGGCCCGGATCACCGGGATTCCGGAGCTGCCCCGGCGGATGATGGGGCACGCCCTGAATACCCGGGCCATGGCCATTCGCTGCGCGGAAACGGTGCTGCACAGGCCCTTGGACCGGTGCCGCCTGATCGTGCTGCACCTGGGCGGCGGCGCGTCGGTGCGGCTGTTCATCGGCGGCAAAATGGTGGACAACGTCCGGGATGACGAGCTGCTGTTTGCGCCGGAGCGCTGCGGTGGGATCGCCGCCGAGCAGCTGGTGGGGCTGTGCTTCTCCGGGAAATATGACCGGGCAGGCGTCATGAAGCTGGTACGGGGACGGGGCGGACTGCTGGCCCACCTGGGCACCAGCGACGCCATGGAGGTGGAGCGGCGCATGGCCCGGGGCGATGAGAGGGCCAGACTGGTGTACGACGCCATGCTGTATACCGCCGCCAAGTCCATCGGCGCTATGGCGGCGGCTGCCGGCGGCGACATTGACCGCATCATCCTCACCGGCGGCATAGCGCACTCCGCCTATGTGGCGGATTATCTGACGAAAAAGGTTCGCTTTATCGCGCCGGTGGAGGTCATGGCCGGGGAGTTCGAGATGGAGGCCCTGGCGGCCGGAGCCGCCCGGGTGCTGTCGGGACGGGAGACGGCCCACCGGTTCCGGGACCTTGCAAAGGGGGAGTGACCGGTGCTGAAGTCGTTTTTTGACCCCAACGGGGCCTTCGCCCGGGGTATGGAGCGGGTATGGAGCCTGATCGTGTTGAACGTGCTGTGGCTGGTGTGCTCCCTGCCGGTGGTGACCCTGGGCGCGTCCTGCGCGGCCCTGTATCAGGTGCTGGGAAAGGTCATCGCCGGGGAGGACGGCCACACGGCCCGGCAATTCTTCCGGGCCTGGGGCGAAAACTGGAAAAAAGCCACGCCGGTGTGGCTGATTCTGCTGGCCGTGGCGGTTCTGTGCGGGTTCGACCTGTATGTGGCCCGGCTGAACGACGCCTTTTTGTGGAAGGTGATGGCGGTGTTCGCCCTGCAATTGGCGGCCATGGTGATGACCTTCGTTTTTCCGCTGATGGCCCGGTATGAAAACACCTGGCGCAATCACATGAAAAATGCCCTGCTGCTGGCGGTGGGGAACCTGCCCCGGATGCTGCTGATCTGGCTGATATGGGCGGTGCCGGTGGGGGTAAGCGTGTTCATCCCGGGGGTGGGGTTCTACCTGAGCATCGTGTGGGTGCTGATCGGATACAGCAGCCTCAGCTATGTGACGGCCCTGCTGCTGCGGCCCATCTTCCGGAAGCTGGACGAAAACGCGTAAAAAAACAGGACAGGCACACGCCTGTCCTATTTTTTTTAGCCATTGCAGTGGTATCGGGAGGTCAGTCCACGATATCAACGGATGCCTTGACGCCTGTGCGCTGGGCATAGGAGCGCACCACGGTGCGGATCTCCTTGGCGATGCGGCCCTGACGGCCGATGACCTTACCCATATCCTCGGGGGCCACGCGCAGCTCCAGCGTCAGCTCGTCGCCGTTTTCCACCTCGTTCACAGTGACCTGGTCGGGATGGTCCACAAGGCTCCTGGCGATGTAGAGCAGCAGTTCCTTCATGGTGCCCCTGCCTTACAGAACGTCGACCTTCTTCAGCAGGGCGCGAACGGTATCGGTGGGCTGGGCACCGGTCTTGATCCACTCGCGGGCGCGATCAGCGTCGATTTTGATCTCGGCGGGGGAGACGCAGGGATTGTAGGTGCCGATCTCCTCGATGAAGCGGCCGTCGCGGGGATAACGGGAATCCGCCACGACCACGCGATAGTAAGGAGCCTTCTTGGCGCCCATTCTTCTCAGACGAATCTTAACCATGATGTTTTTCCTCCAGAATGATAATAGAATTCAAATTATATAAATGCCTGGGCACTTATTTCAAACGTTTTTTGCGGCCGAAGCCCTGGAGCTTGCCCTTTTTGGCCTTGCCCAGAGTGGGCATGCCGCCGGGACCTCCGAAGCCGCCGAAGCGGCCCTTGGAAATGGATTTGGTGAGCTGCTGGAGCATCTCGAAGGACTTCAGCAGACGGTTCACATCCGACACCTGCAAGCCGCAGCCGGCGGCAATGCGCTTTTTGCGGCTGGCGTTGAGGATGGAGGGGTTCTCCCGCTCCAGAGGGGTCATGGACTGGATGATGGCCCGGGTGCGGCCCAGTTGCTTTTCGTCCAGGTTGGCGGCATCCAGCTGCTTGCCCATGTCACCGGGCAGCATCCCGGCAATCTGACCCAGGTTGCCCATCTTTTGCAGCTGGTCCATCTGCTCCATGTAGTCCGTCAGGGTCAGGCGGTTCTTCTTGAGCTTTTCCTCCAGCTTGCGGGCCTGCTCCTCGTCGTACTGCTGCTCGGCCTTTTCGATGAAGGTGAGCATGTCGCCCATGCCCAGAATACGGGAGGCCATGCGGTCCGGGTGAAACAGCTCGATCATGTCCAGCTTTTCGCCGGTACCCACGAACTTGATGGGCTTACCGGTGGCGGCCCGGATGGACAGAGCCGCACCGCCGCGGGCGTCGCCGTCCAGCTTGGTGAGCATGACGCCGTCGATGCCCAGAGCCTGGTCAAAGGCAGTGGCTGCGTTGACGGCATCCTGACCGGTCATGGCGTCTACCACCAGCAGGATCTCGTTGGGATGGACCTTAGCCTTGATGTTCTTCAGCTCGTTCATCAGGGCTTCGTCCACATGGAGGCGGCCGGCGGTGTCCAGAAACACCATATCGTGGCCGTGGTCCCGGGCGTATTTGATGGCCTCCTGGGCAATGTGCACGGGATTGGCCTGTCCCATCTCGAAAACGGGAATATCCAGCTGCTTGCCCACCACCTGCAGCTGGGTGATGGCGGCGGGACGGTATACGTCGCAGGCCACCAGCAGGGGGCGCTTGCCGAACTGGCGGCGCATCAGGCCCGCCAGCTTGGCGCCGTTGGTGGTTTTACCGGCGCCCTGAAGGCCCACCATCATCACAACGGTGGGGCCCTTGGAGGCGAAGGTGAGCTTGGCGTTGGTGCCGCCCATCAGCTGCACCAGCTCCTCGTTGACGATCTTGACGATCTGCTGGGCAGGGGTGAGACTGTCCAGAACGTCCGCGCCGATGCAGCGCTCGGTGACCTGGGCCACGAAGTCCTTGACCACCTTATAGCTGACGTCGGCCTCCAGCAGAGCCAGGCGGACCTCCCGCATGCCCTCCCGGACGTCGGCCTCCGTCAGGCGGCCCTTGCCCCGCAGGCGTTTGAATGTGGCGCTTAATTTTTCAGAAAGTCCCTCAAATGCCATAGGTATTACTCCTTCAGCGCCTGGGCGCTGCGCGTGATCTCGTCTGCCAGCCGCGCCAGCTCCGGATTGTCATACTGCCGGTAGTTGACGGTCTGGATCTTCTCGGCGGCGTCCAGGATGGCCTGCACCTGCTGCTGCATTTGCAGAAAGCGCTTCATAAGACCGGTCTTGTCCTCCAGGTCCGTCATGATGGCCTCGGCCCGGACGATCACGTCCCGGACACCCTGGCGGGAGATGCCGTAATTCTCCGCGATCTCGGCCAGGGACAGGTCCTCATTGTAGTACAGGTCAAAAAATTCCTTCTGCCGCGGGGTCAGGACCTCGCCGTAAAAATCGAACAGCATCGTCATGCGATAGGTCTGATTTTTCACGTCGGTCCCCCCTCTGTAAAGTTTCGGTGCTTTACAACTGAGACTATCATACAGGATTTTGCCCAAAATGTCAAGGCGAAATTTGGCGCGTGAGCCAAAAAAATTGGGCATACACCCATGATGAGCGGGTATACTGATCGTGAAGGGAGGTGCGAAATATGCGCTCTGTGCTCATAAAGGACACCACCAGGGCCCAACGGGAGGAGATCGTGCGGCGGGCCCTGTGCGACGGCGGCTGCCAGGGCTGCGGCGGGTGCGGGAACCTGGGCGGAGGCCGGGCAGAGGAGATGTACCGCCCCTATATCGAGGGAAAGCGGGAACTGCGGGAAATCAACGAGTCCTATCGGGCGAATTTCGTTCGCGGATAGAAACAACATGTTGGTTAAGAAACCGTTAAGCTATACAATATATGTCACTTGCGCCAAATTAACATGCTTTTGTCGAAAATAAGTTATGAGCATTCGACAATTACCCCTTGAAAAACCTGTCCATTCCTGGTAAATTATATGCAGGCCAAGCGACAAATGTTGCTTTGTCGTGAAACAGGCAGCCTTGGCTGCGCAATCTGAGTGGAAAAGGAACGGGACAAGATGGAAAACAAGGTAACAGTTGTATTGGCGGATGCCAATGAGGAATTTCGGACCATGCTGCGCCAGCATATGGAAGCTGCCGGCGAGTTCCTGGTGGTGGGCAGCACGGACAGCGGTGAAGTCGCTTTGGACATGGTAAAGCGGCTGCGGCCGCAGCTGCTGGTGACAGACGTGGTGCTGCCGGGCCTGGACGGCTTCGGTCTGCTGCGGCAGATGAATCAGTTAAGCGGCGAACAGCCGCGATGCATCGTGGTGTCATCCTTCTGCAACCGGCGGACCGTTGCCCAGGCTATGGAGATGGGCGTGTATTTCTTCCTGCCGAAGCCGGTGAATGAGGAGTCACTGCTGGAGCTGATGCGGCAGGCCTCCACACCGGAGCAGGAGGAAGCGCCCTTTGCCCCGGCGCTGGAGGGGATGGTGACGGCCATCATTCACGAGATCGGCGTCCCGGCCCACATCAAGGGATACCAGTACCTACGGGAGGCCATCATGATCGCGGTGAATGACATGGATGTGATCAACGCTGTGACAAAGGTACTGTATCCGGAGGTAGCCAAACGGTTCTGTACTACCCCATCCCGGGTGGAACGGGCCATCCGTCACGCCATCGAGGTGGCATGGGACCGGGGCGACATCGAGACGCTGCAGAAGTATTTCGGCTATACGGTAAACTCCGCCAAGGGAAAGCCTACCAATTCGGAGTTCATCGCCATGATCGCCGACCGGCTCCAATTGCAGCGCAAGCAGAAACGGGCGTGAAGGAATGCCCGGCGGAGAAAACAAAAGGCGCTCTGCACAGGAGATATCGCTCGGAAAACCGGCGCCGCAGCTTCCCCCATGCGGCGGTGGTACGGTGTGGCCTTCCAGGCCCCGGCGCATCCCAGACCAGCCGTGAGCGCTGCATATCCGTCAAGGAGATCCTCGCCCTGATCCCGGACAGCCTGATATAAAGGAATATCTTCCGGAAAACGGCAAAAAGACATTGACAAGACCCGTTTTCTCTGTTATACTCTATAAGCCGCTTTGAATGGGTCATAAGTTCCGGCCACGCCGGACGCCCCCGACAGCGAGTCCGTAATAAAGGAAAGGCAGGTGCAACAAGTAATGCAGGCTATTATCGTGACCGGTGGTAAGCAGTACAACGTCTCTGAGGGCGACACCCTGTTTATCGAGAAGTTGGACGTCAACGCGGGTGATTCCGTGGTGTTCGACCAGGTCCTGGCCATCGTCGACGGCGAAAACACCAAGTTCGGCGCTCCCGTGGTGGAGGGCGCGAAGGTGGACGCCACCGTCGTGAAGAACGGCAAGGGTAAGAAGATCCGTATCTTCAAGTACACCCCCAAGAAGGGTTACCGCAAACGGCAGGGTCATCGTCAGCCCTACACCAAGGTGGAAATCGGCAAGATCTCCTTCTGAGTGACCGCATGACGACCGTTACATTCCTGACAGAGGAAGCGCGCATCGTCGGTTTCGATGCGCAGGGACACAGCGGCTTCGCCGCAGAGGGTGAGGACATCGTCTGCGCCGCCGTTACCAGCGCAGTGCGCCTGGTAGAAGCCACCATCAATGACGTGATGGGTCTGTGTGCCGCGGTGAAGGTCCGTGAGCAGGACGCCGCCATCTCCTTTCGTCTGCCCGGGGGCTTGGCTCCCACGGCGGAGAGCACCTGTCAGAATCTCTTGACGGGGCTGATGGTTTATCTGGCCCAGCTTCACGACGAGTATCCGGAAAACATTGAAGTAATGGAGGCGTGAACGTCTCCTGTTCCCCCGCAATCATCTCATAGAAAGGATGGTACTGCATCATGCTGAACATTGGTCTGCAGTTCTTCGCCCATAAAAAAGGTATGGGCTCCACCAAGAACGGCCGTGATTCCGAGTCCAAGCGCCTTGGTCCCAAGCGCGCTGATGGTCAGTTCGTTCTGGCCGGCAACATCCTGGTCCGCCAGCGCGGCACCCACATCCACGCCGGCACCAACGTTGGCATCGGCAGCGATGACACGCTGTTTGCCAAGGCCGACGGCGTTGTCCGCTTCGAGCGTCTGGGCAAGGATCGTAAGCAGGTTTCTGTTTACCCCGCCGAGTAAAAAACAAAGAAAGCACCGCCTGCGGGCGGTGCTTTTCATCTGTGCCGGGGCCGGTGGAAAATTCCACCGGCCTCGGTTTATTCTATCCTGTTAAGCCTCCGCCTGCTGCTCCTCCTGGGTCAGCCTGCCGTCCTGCATGCGCAGCTGAACGTCGGCCGCGGCGGCCACGGCGGGATCGTGGGTCACCACGATGACGCAGCGCTTCTCCTGATGGGCCAGGCGCTGGAGGGTCTCCACGATCATGCGGCTGTTGCCGCTGTCCAGATTCCCGGTGGGCTCGTCGGCCAGGATCACATAGCTGCCCGCAGCCAGGGCCCGGGCAATGGCCACCCGCTGCTGCTCGCCGCCGGACAGTTGGTTGGGCAGCTTGCGGAAATACGACTCCCGGATGCCCATATCCGCCAGACGCTGCCGGGCCAGCGCCAGCGCCTGGTCCTTGTCCTCCTTCCGCAGGCGCAGAGGGTAACATACGTTTTCCTCCGCCGTCAGCAGCGGGAACAGGTTGAAATCCTGATAGATCACGGACACGGTATCCCGCCGCAGGGCGCTGCGATCCATGAAGCAGGTGGGCTGCTCGTCAAAGGCAATCTCCCCCTCTGTGGGCAGCTTCAGTCCCGCCAAAAGGCTCAGAAGCGTGGATTTGCCGCTGCCGGAGGCGCCCATAATGCTGTACATTGTGCCGCTTTGGAAGGTATAGCTGACGGTGTCCACCGCCGTGACCCGCTGATACTTTCCGGCGTAGGTATAGGATACGTCGCGCAGTTCGATGGTCATATTCATTCCCTCCCCAAATTCGTCTCCAAAAATGTCCTTCGCATGGTCAGCAGATACGCCAGAGCCGTTCCGGCCAGGTTCATCCCCCAGAACACCGCCACCGGCCCCCAGGCCGGGGCCGTCCGGAAGGCGACGCAGAAGCCGCCGGCGCCTATGGCTGCGCCCAGCAGGCTCAGCAGCCCGTGCTCCACCAGGGCCCACAGCAGGATGCCGCCCCGGGCCTGGCCCAGAATGTATTGCAGCTTCAGCTCCCGGCTGCGGTGACGCAGCAGCAGGATGCTGAACACCGCTCCCACGCCGAAGGCGGACAGCCCCAGCAGCCAGGATACCAGCCCCAGCAGCTTCTGGTTCTGGTGCAGCTGGTCCACGGTCTTGACCAGCGTGTCGTCATAGATGGCCAGGGCGAAGGGATAGGTGCGGTACATCAGGGACCCCTCCCAGGGCACCGGCGTTCCGTCACGGGTGGGCTCCACAAAATACCGGCTGCCGTACTCGTCCCAGAATTGGTCGATGCGCCGGTTGTCCGCCATGGCGGCGGACAGGCTGTCCATCGTGATGGCGCCGTACACGTCCAGGCACAGCTGGCGCGCCACCCACCAGGGGCAGTACAGCCGCCCGGCCCCGCCGGCATACGTTCCCACCACCAGAAAGCGGTGCTGCTCCGTTTCACCGGATGAAGGGGAAAACTCCAGGGTCACATAGCCGTCCTCATCCTCCCAGGCGGCCAGCTCCTCCGGCAGCAGCAGGGAATAGCCCCTGCCCTGGAACACCGAGGCGTCGAAGCCCTCCCGCCAGAGGATGGTGCAGCCGGAGTCCGGCTGCAGGGCGCTGTCCGCCGCCAGGCCGGTAATGCCGCTGAGGGCATGGGGCACCGTGCCGCCGGGCTGGGTGCAGTACACCGTGGAGCGCACCTGTACATCCCGGACATAGGGGGTGAACAGGCCGTCCTCCTGGAAGTTCCCGGTGGTCATGCCGGTGGTGAACAGCCGCAGCACCCACTCCGGCAGGTTCAGCCGGTCCGATTGGGTGCCGGTGAGGTTGGTGACGCTGCACCGGACCTCCAGATTGTCATAAACCTCCTCAATGCGCGCGGCCATCTGGTCCCGGGACCGCTGAAGCATGCACAGGGCCAGGGAAAACGCCAGTGCCGTCAGCACCACCACCAGGCACAGACCGGTCCGCTTGCGCATTTGCTTGAAAAAATAGGGGGTCATCGGATCGCTCCCTTCTGCGTTTTACGCTGCCTTGCGGATGCCCCGGCGGGCGGCGAGGGCGCTGCACAGGGCCACGGCTGCCAGCTCCAGGACCAGCACCACGGCGCACAGGGCCGCCGTCTGCCACGGGGACACGGACATGGCGAGCTCCGAGCCGGTCAGCTCCTGTAATTTACCGATGGCCCAGGACATGCCCGGGATGCTGACGGCCAGCGCGATCACCGTTCCGATAACCGCCACGGCGGCGGAGGACAGCCAGATGCTCCCGGTAATATCCCGCTTCACCGTGCCCAGGGTCCACATCCGCAGGGCAGTTTTGCCCTCCTGCAGGGGGAACAGCACGCAGTAGGCCGCCAGGACCACCACCCACAGGGCCAGCCCCACCCAGAGCACCGTCCGGGATACCCGGCTGAAGCCGTCCAGGCTCTCCACGATTTCGCTGTATCCCTGGTCGTAATAAGTAACCGTGCCGGCCAGATTATTTTCCTTCAGCCGGGCCTCCATCTGATCGGCGGTGCCATTTTTCAGGATCATCGTTCCCCAAAGACCGCTGGGACTGGCCTCAATGGCACTGCCGCCCGTCTCCATGGCGCAGGTGACGCTTTTCTTGGGCGTCAGCACGGAGTTGGGGGTGAAGCTGGCCACGGTCTTGCCCCACTCGCTGCTCTGGCGATACAGACCGATGACGGTATACTCCGTCTCCTGCTGGAAGCCCCTTTGTGGCAGGTAATAGGATGCCGTCGGGTCGCTGTCTCCAACCGTGGTCGGCATCAGGTTTTTTTCCTTTTCGTACAGGGATAGCGGCAGGGTATCCCCCACGTCCAGGCCGCTTTCCCGGGCCAGGGTCTCGGAGATCAGGCACACCGCCGCGCCGTCGCAGTACTCCTCCTGGCTGATGCTGCGGCCCTGGGTGATCTGGGTCCTTCCGGAGGCAAATTCCAGCATGCCCTCCACGGAATCCACCGCCAGCACCGGCACACTGTGGTTGTTGGTCTGGATGGACTCCATGGCCATGCGCCAGCTGGAGGTGCTGTCTATGACCTCCTGGGCGGTGACGCCATCGGGCAGCTCCTGGATGCTGGGCAGGTTATACTGGGTATAGTCCACCGTCTCCGGGCGCCAGTTCCCCGGCTGCTGGGGGTCCTCCACCATGATCTCCCCGGTGTCCTTGAGCGCATCGACGGCAAAGCTGAATTGGCCAAAGGCGTCCGGATCGATGGATGTGACCTCTACACCGGTGGCAGGGTCGCGGTAGAGCAGCTCCTCCGGGGCAAATTCCACAGGTTCCTCCGCAGCATCGCCCGCCGTGTGATACCAGTGCTCACTCTGGTTCTTGCGCTGGTCATAGCGGATCAGATTTCCCAGAATATCCAGGGACCAAGGGTCCGATTGGACGTTGGATTCCATGAAAACCCAGTCGGCTACGTTCCGCCGCAGGGACCACTCACTGTCTCCGTAACTGCGGGACAGCAGCAGATAGCGCTTTCCCGCCTCCGGATGCAGCAGCTCCGCCGGGTCGTCATACTCCTGGCACAGCGTCACAGAGGCCCGCTGGCCGGAGGGGTCCCGAAAGGCATCGTTCAGGCCATAGATCCCCAGCACCTGACCGTCCAGCTGCCAGACGGCAGCGCCGGATTCGCCGAACCAATCGTTGTTTACTTCCGTGACCGCGTCCGCTCGGATCTCGACAATGGAGCATCCATAAGGCGCATCGATGCCGCTATGGCCGGTGTAGAGGGAGATGGCAGGCTTCAGGCAGGGGCTGTATCCGCTGACCATGCCCACGGTCGGGCGGGAGCGGATAATGTCCCAGCTCTGCTGCTCCGGCGCCTGAAAGAATATAGCGGCCCCGGTTGCGCTGCTCTGCCGCAGGGATTCCGCGTCCGTACTGTCGGCCGTTTCCTCGGAGGAGCCCAGGCCGGTGATAACGGCCACGGTGGTATAGGTCCGCTCCACTGCGGCCCGGGTCTGGGCAGCGGCCCAGTATTGGCCGCCGGACAGACACAGAATGGCCCCGGCCAGGGCCAGCAGCAGAACGCCGAAGGCCGCCTTCACTGGCCGCCGGGTCAGCTGGTGCAGAGGGTTCATAGGCGGGACTCCTTTCTGTCGAGACGAGGTGCAATAAAACGTGCGTTTTACGCTGCCTTGCGGATGCCTCGGCGGGCGGCGAGGGCGCTGCACAGGGCCACGGCTGCCAGCTCCAGGACCAGCACCACGGCGCACAGGGCCGCCGTCTGCCACGGGGACACGGACATGGCGAGCTCCGAGCCGGTCAGCTCCTGTAATTTACCGATGGCCCAGGACATGCCCGGGATGCTGACGGCCAGCGCGATCACCGTTCCGATAACCGCCACGGCGGCGGAGGACAGCCAGATGCTCCCGGTAATATCCCGCTTCACCGTGCCCAGGGTCCACATCCGCAGGGCAGTTTTGCCCTCCTGCAGGGGGAACAGCACGCAGTAGGCCGCCAGGACCACCACCCACAGGGCCAGCCCCACCCAGAGCACCGTCCGGGATACCCGGCTGAAGCCGTCCAGGCTCTCCACGATTTCGCTGTAGCCCTGGTCATAGTAAGTAACAACGCCGCCCAGGCCATTTTCCTTCAGCCGGGCCTCCATCTGATCGGCGGTGCCGTTTTTCAGGATCATCGTCTCCCAGACGCCGTAACCGCCGGAAACCGTCTGACAGGTGACGCTTTTCTCCGGCACGAACACGCTGTTGGGGGTAAAGCTGGTGGGCGTGGTGACCCACTCGCTGCTCTGGCGATACAGGCCGATGACGGTATACTCCGTCTCCTGCTGGAAGCCCCGATCCGGCAGATACAGGAAGGATCTGGGATTGTATTCCGTCAGATAGGAATACGGCAGGTCCCGGTCGAACTCATACAGCGACAGCGGCAGGGTATCCCCCACGTTCAGCCCGCTTTCCCGGGACAGAGACTCGGAGATCAGGCACACCGCCGCGCCGTCGCGGTACTCCTCCTGGCTGATGCCGCGGCCCTGGGTGATCTGGGCCCTTCCGGAGGCAAAGTCCGCCACGGCCTCCAGATGGTTCACCGCCAGCACCGGCACGCTGTGGTCGCTGACCCGGATGGCTTCCACCGCCTTCTGCCAGGTGGGGGAGGAGGCGATCAGCTCCTCCGCCGTGACGCCGTCCGGCAGCAGGGTAAAGGACGCCAGGTCATAGTCCGTGTCAAAGTGGATGACCCGCTGGACTTCATACTCCTGGGTCTTTTCGTTCCAATCATACTCCATCCAGGGCTGCGACATGTCGGTGACATTGCAGGAGATGGTATGGAACCGATCCATGTATAACGGCTCCTCTTGCCCGGTAACGGGGTCCTTATACAGGGGCGCATCGTCCGGCCAGGGATTTCCCTCACCGTCCGTCATTTCTACGATCTCTTTGCGGTCGGCATAGCGGATGATGTTGCCGTCGATGTCCAGGCTGCGGGGGTCTATTTCCTCGCCGCGCCTGCTGTCGCTCATCAGATCCTGGGCAATGAGCATGCGCTGCTCAAAGTCAAGATCCCGATAGCTGCGGGTAAACAGCAGATACCGCTGCCCGGGCTGTATGGCCTTGCCCGCTGCGTCGGACGCGCCCTTGACCTGCAGGAAAAACAGAATATTGCGGCCGGTGGGATCATCCCAATCGGGATGCATGGCCTGCACGCTCAGGACCTTGCCGTCGACGGCCCAGTCGTAATAGGCGTTTTCCTTGATGGACTCATAGGCATACGAGGTGGTCTCCGGTCCCACCCGGGTGATCTCCACCTCCAGCACAGCGAAGTCATAGGGCGCGTTGGGAAAAACATCTGTGCGGGTGTCGGATATATCCGCGGTGGAGGCGTAAAATTTATTCAGCGGGCTCAGCTGCGGACTGTATCCGCTGACAAGGCCCATTGTGGCCTGGCCGCGGACGATGCTCCAGTTTCGCTGGGCGGGCTTCTGCAAAAACGCATTGGCTTCATATGTGTTGCCAATGTCCACCATCACAATGTTGCCGCTGGTCACAAGCTGCTGCATGCCGCCGGTGACCACCGCCACGGTGGTATAGTTTTGCTCCACTGCGGCCCGGGTCTGGGCAGCGGCCCAGTATTGGCCGCCGGACAGACACAGAATGGCCCCGGCCAGGGCCAGCAGCAGAATGCCGAAGGCCGCCTTCACTGGCCGCCGGGTCAGTTGGTGCAGAGGGTTCATGGGCGGGACTCCTTTCTGCAAAACAGGCTACTTATGCTAAACTATACGAAAAGTCTATCATAAGTAGCCTTGCATGTCAAGCTTTATTTTAATAAAGAGGGTGGGCGGGGCGGCCGAAGCCGCCCGCGCCCGGGAATTATGGCAAATTGATATCGTCAGCAATCATTGCACTGCTGCCTGATACAATAGTGGTTGGCAGGATTAGACAAGAAATGGTAAAATGACCCACGGTCCAATGTCGCGGACAGAAATGATCCTGGATTCCGGTCCTTCATTCGTATAGCTGCATTTATGGCATCGAGTGGTTACCCGCCGGTGCTGAATATGATTTGCGCCGTTGTCCGTATACCAAACGGAGACCGTATCGTAGTAATCATGCTCACAAGGAACCGCAAACGCGGGAACCGCCAGGGAAAGGGACATGGCCAGTGCCATCATCAGGCAGAGAAGGGTCTTTACCATTTTCTTCATGACAGGGGTCGCTCCTTTCGTTTTCTCTCTTGTTTTGGTGGAAATTGCCGCTGGGGATAGCTTGCTCACCGTTTGGGCCTCGCCCCCTTTCAATCGTTTACCCGTTATCCGTTGTAGGTCTTTTTAGTAAACACAGAGTCTTGCCATTGACCAGCTACGGACCAAGTTACGGACATAGTATACTCAGCGCCTTTTACCGCGTTGACTTTCTCGGAAATAGACACATAACCAGTACCCTGTTCACTCCAGGCACCGACAACATCCCAGCCCTTATACAGGGTCACGTTGACAACAACCTTGTCGGTAGTAAAATTGCCCGAGCATGAAACATTACAAACTGCCATTCCATTTTGAAATGTTAATCGAGGGGATATATCTGCTGAACATGTTTCTGCTGCGTATGCGGCAGCAGTAAAGTTCAGCAGCATAACAACAGCAAGCAAAAGGGATAGCGCATTCTTTTTCATTTTTTCATACCTCCGGCTGGGTTTCAGCATGTTTCCTGCCTTCACTATAATAAATAATAACGAGCCAGCCCTTGCAATCCTTACAAGGAATTTCAGCAAATTTCTCACTTTGTAGGATCATACAAAGAAACGCTTTCTGCCATGGCGATTATGACGGATTCCTCGGCGGCGGCTGTAATTGTGAATTGCAAGTTCTGCGCGGCGTCTATCCATAAAATACGATTAAAATTTTTCTCCTCTGTTGAGAGGATCAATTTTCCCGGCATGCCGGATACCCGGATATCCGACATGGTGTCGGTATCGTTCAGTATAATCCTGTGAAGTGCGCCGTCTTGCATGTATGCATAGTCGAGGAGGATCATATCTCCATCGGAATTTTTATACGTCACATTTCCGGCATCCAATGCATCTGTCCGCTCCGTTTCCACATATCCCTCCGGCAGGGCGGTGATCTGATATTGCGGAATGGGCTGGGCGGGGGAATCGCCGCGGAACTGGAAGTCCAGGACGTTTCCGGTCTGCTCCGCCACCCAGCGGGGGATATCCGCCTGGACCCGGGGGCTGACCGTCACCCGCACCGCCGCCGACAGCACCAGCACCAGCAGCACCGCCGCCGCATGCCGCACCGCCGTGCGCAGGGCGGGTCTCCTTCGGCTCCTGGCCCAGGCCAGGGGGTCCCGCAGCATGGCCCGCATGCTCCGGCCATGGCGGGGCGACAGCTCCGGCGGCTCCTGGGGCAGGGCCTCCGCCTCCTGGGCGGCGGCGTCCAGCAGCGCCCGGCGCAGCATCTGATCCAACTTCTGATCGGTCATGGTTCGATCCCCTCCTCCTCAAAAATTTTACGCAGCAGCGCCCGCCCCCGGGAGATCCGGGTGTTCACGGCGCTTTCCGTCAGGCCCAGCCGCCGGGCGATCTCCGCCCCACTGTACCCCAGGAGCAGCTTCATCTCCAGGGCGGCCCGGTATGTCTCCGGCAGGCGGGCAAACAGCGCCACCAGCGATGCGTAGTCCGGCGCGTCCCGGGCCTGGCGTTCAAAACCCGCCCAATCCTCATCCAGGGGCAGATGGTCCCGCCGCCTGCGCAGCATGGTGATGGCTTCGTTCCTCACTATAGTAACGAGCCAGGCCCCCAGATTCTTACAAGGAATTTCATAAATTTTTGAAAAATTTTCAATCACCCGGATAAAAGCCTCCTGCACGGCCTCCTCCGCATCGCGCGGGTTTTGCAGAATGGCCAGAGCCGTCCGCTCCATCACCCCGTGATAGCGGCGGTACAGCGCCCGGAAATCCTCCTTGTCCGCGGCACTTTCCAGGGCGGACAGATAGAATGAAAGCATGATGTCAGGCACCTCCTGTGCGCCCTGCCGGGTCCGGCAGGGTGTCTCTATCCTACCACACGACCCGGGCCAATTCAAGAACCCCTGCTTTCAACAGGCGAAAGCAGGGGTTTCTTGACACTTTATTTGCAGGATTACTTGACGATCTTGCGGGCCTCGATATAATACCGCTTGTCCTGGGCGTGGCCCATGGAGAAGGTCTTGCGGGGCAGCACGCCGTCGGCCATGACGGTCTTGAACAGCTGCTCCTTGCCCATGGCGGGCAGCAGGAAGCCCATGTTGCCGGGCTTGGAGCCCAGCTCCCGGGTCACGTCGTCGCCGTGGATATAGTCCACCTCGCCGCCGTTGTCCTGGAGATACTGGTCGATAACGCCCTGAAGGGTGCCCACGGCCAGCTGGACCTTGGGATCGGGAACGGTGATGAAGTGGCTCTCGCCGTTCCACACGAACTCGATGGTGTGGCCGTTGCCCTGGCCCTCATAGGCGTTGGGATAGGCGGCCCGGAAGGCGTTCATGAACTTCTCGTGGTCCACGCCGAACAGCACCCGGTGGATGGGCTCGAACTGCAGGGCGTCGTCGTGGTTGTTCACCACCTCCACCAGGGCGAAGCGGGAGGGCAGGGCCAGGTACTCCTGGGGGGTCTTGCCCTTCTTCTGCTCCTCGTAGCAGGCCTTGGCGGTGGCCAGGGAGTGGTTGCCGTCGCCCACGGCGAACAGCAGGGGAGCCGCGCCGGACACGCCGTACTTCTTCTGCATGGCCTCGTCGGAGGTCAGACCCTCCAGAGCGTCGGCCACGGCGTCTACCTGGCGATCCGTCAGCTTATAGCCGCGGATGTGGCCGCCGTTCTGCATCAGGTCGAAGTCATACAGCGTCTCCATTTCGCCGGAGGCGGCGGTCAGAGGCTCGATGACGGTCTTTTCGGGGTCGTCGATCAGCAGCATCACATGGGGCAGCTCGATGGGGGCGTTGCGGCGCACCCGGGCCCGGGGCGGGATGCGGTCCAGCACGGTGCCCTCGGTGGCACGGATCAGGGCGCCGGAGCCGGGGGTGAAGTCGTAGGCGTCCAGATCCACCATGCCGATGAGGCCGTGGCGGATGCGGCCGTCGGACTGCTGCCGCTCGATGTATACCAGGGACTCGGGCAGCACCTGGAACACGCCCTCCGTCAGGTATTTGTCCATGGAGGCGTTGATGTCGGCGATGTACTCGTCCACATTGGGGGCCTTCAGGTTGGCCTCCGGCAGGATCAGCCGCAGGGTGGACGGCGCGTCGCCCACGGTCTGCTCCACGGCCTGCCAGTATTCCGGCTCGGACGTGAACTGGTCGCAGGCCACCACGGCCCACTTGGTCATGTCCTGATCCTTGGGCAGCAGGATGTCTGCCGGGTAAAAGCCCAGCTTCTCGAATTTCTTGTTCATGAAAAACTCCTCCTCTTTTGTTCCGAAAGGTTCGGTATGTTCGCTCATATGCCCTATTATACATATCCGACCCGGGGATTGCAATCCGAAACGGCAGAAATTGGAAAAATTTTCAGCCTGGCAAAAACTTTTTGCATATTCCGGTCCGCCCGGGGCAGGCTAAACCATATATCCTGTCAGGAAAAGGAGGGAGATCCTTTGAAGATCATTGACCGCATCGCGCTGATTTTGGTCATCATCGGCGCACTGAACTGGGGCAGCGTGGGCTTTTTCGCCTTCGACTGCGTAGCATTTATCTGCGGCGGCCAGCTGGCGGCCCTGAGCCGCATCATCTATGCCCTGGTGGGCATAGCGGGCCTGTGGTGCATTACCCTGCTGTTCCGGGAGCGGGACAGCGAGGAATAAAAAAACAGCAAGCTGCGCTGAGCCCCCGGCTTCCGGCCGGGGGCTTTTGCTGTCATACGCCGGGACGATCCCGCATACATTGGACCATCACACGAGAAGGAGCGTGGAACATGGACGAGAGCTATGCCATCCGGCGTTATGAGCAGGCGGCGGCACTGCTGCCGCTGCGGTGGCAGCAGCAGGCCCGGCAGCTGGCCCCGGGGCAGATGGCCCTGGCAGAGGAGCTGCGCCTGCGGGCGGGAAGACCCATGACGGTGCTGCTGCCGGAGGGAGAGGTGGTCCCGGGCCGCAGCGATCTGCCGCCTACGGTGACCCAGTCGGACCTGGAGCAGCTGTGCGACGCGGTGACGGACTATTCCCGCTACGCCGCCGGGGAGACCCTGAGCCGGGGATATCTCACCGCCCGGGGCGGATTCCGGGTGGGCGTGTGCGGCACCGCCGTGCTGCGGGACGGGATAAACACCAACCTGCGGGATCTGTCGTCGGTGACCATACGCATTGGCCGGGAGCAGCCGGGGCTGGGGGATGCCGTCCTGCCGCAGCTGTTTCGGGACGGGCAGTTTTGCAGCACGGTGGTGCTGTCTCCGCCGGGGCTGGGGAAAACCACCCTGCTGCGGGATCTGATCCGGGGCCTGTCCGACGGAACGGAGGAACTGCCGTGTCACCGGGTGTCCGTGGTGGACGAGCGGGGAGAGATCGCCGTGATGTACCAGGGAATCCCCCAGATGGCGGTGGGGCGGCACACCGACGTGCTGGACGCCTGCCCCAAGGCGGCGGGCATCCCCATTCTGCTGCGGGCGGCCAATCCCCAGATCATCGCCGTGGATGAGATCACCGTTCGGGAGGATCTGCTGGCCATGGCCGCCGCTGCCAACTGCGGGGTGCGCTTTCTGGCCACCATCCACGCCGCCGGCCGCCAGGAGCTGGGGCGCAGGCCTCTGTTCTCCCAGCTGCTGAAGGTGCACGTGTTTGAAAAGGCCGTCACCATCCGCCGGGAGGGCGGCCATAGACAGTACATCGTGGAGGAATTGTGGTAGGAAAGCTCCTGGGCGGGGGATTGGTGCTGCTGGGGACGGCACTTTTGTGCCGGGCTGAGACCCGGACCCGGCGGCAGCAGACGGAGCGGCTGGCGGAGCTGTCGGCGGCCCTGTCGGAGATGGCGGCGGGTATCCGCAGCCTGCGGCGGACCCTGCCCTGCCTGCTGCGGCAGCAGACCCGGCGGCCTTTGTGCGGCGCATATTTCGGCGCCGTGCTGGAGGGCCTGGAAAGTGGACAGCCTCTGCCGGACGCCTGGGCGGATGCCTTCCGGCAGCTGGAGCCGCCGGAGGCGGGCCGCGTGCTCCGGGATACGGAGCTGACCGGCGACGAGGAGCGGATCGTATCCGCCCTGACGTCCGCCGCCTGCCGGCTGGACCGGCTGGCGGATACCCGGCGGCGGGACCGGCGGCAGCAGGAGCGGCTTTTGTGGACCGCCGCCCTGTCCGGGGCGGGACTGTTTATCATCTTACTGATGTAGAGGACGACACATGGATGTGGATCTGATTTTCAAAATAGCCGCCGTGGGGATTCTGGTGGCGGTGCTGAACCAGCTGCTGGTGCGCAGCGGACGGGAGGAGCAGGCCATGATGACCACTCTGGCGGGACTGGTGGTGGTCATGATGATGCTGGTGCGGCAGATCAGCGATCTGTTCCAGCTGGTAAAGTCCCTGTTCGGGCTGTGACCATGGAGACGGTGCTGCAAATCGCCGCCGTGTGCCTGGTGGGCGCGGTGCTGGCGGCTGTGCTGCGGCAGCGGAGCCCGGAGGCGGCGCTGCTGCTGGGGCTGGCGGTATGCGCGGCGGCAGGCGCCCTGCTGCTGCGGGGGCTGGCGGACGTGCTGGACATGCTGGAGGACCTGGCCGCCGCCGGCGGCCTGCCGCCGGAGCTGCTTGCGCCGCTGGTCAAGACCCTGGGCATCGCCCTGGTGTCCCGGTTGGGCACCGAGATCTGCCGGGACGCGGGACAGGGGGCCATGGCGGCGGTGCTGGAGACTGCCGGGGCCTTCGGTGCGGTGCTGGTGTCCCTGCCCCTGGTCCGGGCGGCGTGGGAGCTGCTGAGGTCGCTGGTATGAAGAAGGCTATTTTGCTGCTTTTGCTGCTGTGGGCGCTGACGGTGCCGGCCTGGGGAACGGAGCTTCCCCGGGAGGTGCGGGACGCCCTGCCCGCTGCGGCAGAGGATATTACGGAGCATATGGACGACTCCGCTTCCTTCTCGGAGGGACTGAGCCTCCTGTGGGAGCGGGCCTGCGGCTATCTGACCGACGCCCTGCGGGAGAGCATCAGCGGCGGGGTGCTGCTGCTGGCGGCGGCAGTGCTGTGCGCCCTGACGGAGGAATGCATGGACGCCGCCGGAGGAAAGGTCCATTTTGTGCCCATGGCCGGGGCTCTGGCCGTCACTCTGGCGGCAGCGGGCAGTGTAAGGACCATGATGGGCCTGGGCCAGGAGACGGTGGAGGAGCTGAATACGTTTTCCAAGGCGCTGCTGCCCACCCTGTCCGCCGCCGTGGCCGCCAGCGGGGGCATCCTCTCTGCCAGTGTCCGGCAGGTGGCCACGGTATTCTTTGTGGACCTGCTGCTTTCGCTGATCCGCGGGCTGCTGCTGCCGCTGGTGTACTTTTATGTCGCCGCCGCAGCGGCGGACGCCATGCTGCCGGGGCGGCATCTGGCGGGGATCAGCACCGCCATCCGCAAGGGCACCGTCTGGCTGCTGACCGGAGCGCTGGCACTGTTTACCCTGTATCTGACGGTGTCCGGCGCGGCGGCGGGCTCCGCCGATACGGTAACGGCCCGGCTGGCCCGGGGCGCCGTGGGGGTATTGCCGGTGGTGGGCAGCATCCTGGCCGACGCGGCGGATACCGTACTGGCCGGGGCGGGAGCCGTGAGGAATACGGTGGGCGTGGCGGGACTGCTGGCGGTGCTGGCGGTGTGTCTGCTGCCCCTGGTGCGGCTGGGGACGCAGTATCTGGTATACAAGGCAGCGGCGTTTCTGGCGGGAGTCCTGGGGGCCGAGCGTCTGACGGGGCTGATTGACGCCCTGGGCGGGGCCTTTGGGCTGATCTTCGGCATGACCGGGGCCTGCGGACTGCTGCTGCTGATCTCCATTTCGTCGGCGTTGGGGGTGGTCACGGGATGATGGACGGGATCCGGCAGTGGCTTCTGGGCGTGCTGGCGGCGGCCATGGCCCTGAGCCTTCTGTATGCCCTGCTGCCCAAGGGAGCGGTGCGGGGCGCGGCCAGGGCCACCGGGGGCCTTATCCTGCTGCTGGTGGTGCTGGGTCCTCTGGCGGGGCTGGAGCTGTCGGATCTGGCCCTGCGGTACGAGGACCTGAGCCGGGACATGGAGCGGCAGGCGGAGGCGTACCGCCAGGAGGGCCAGGCGCAGCTGGAGCTTGGCATACAGCAGCGTACTGCCGCATATATATCGGAAAAAGCGGCGCAGCTGGGACTGAGCTGCCGCCCCCGGGTGGAGACTGCCTGGCGGGACGGTGTGCCCTATCCCAGCGGCGTGACGCTGGACATCGCGGAAAACCAGGCCCTGGCGGAGGTCCTGACGGATGAGCTGGGCATTCCGCCGTCGCAGCAGCACTGGCTGGGGTAAGGAGCGTATGAAAAAGTGGAGCATTGGGAATTTATGGAAAAAGTACAAATATGTGGGCCTGGTGGTGCTGGCGGGGATCGTTCTGATGGTGCTGCCCGCCGGGACGAGCGCACCGGACCCGCAGAAGGACAGCAGTGGGTTCTCTCTGGAGGACACCGAGCGGCGGATGGAGGAGCTGCTGGGCCGCATGGACGGCGTGGGGCGGGTGCAGGTGATGCTGACCCTGAAAAACGGCTCCTCTCTGGAGCTGGCCGAGGACGCGGATAGCACGGAGCGAGACGGCGAGACCCGGGCTCAGCGGGAACCGGTGACCCTGAACCGGGGCAGCGGCTATCAGGACGTGGTGGTGACCCGGGAGACGTATCCCGTATACTTAGGCGCGGTGGTGGTGTGTCAGGGCGCGGGCAGCAGCGCCGTTCGCCTGGCGGTAACGGAGGCGGTGGCGGCGCTGACGGGCCTTCCCGCCGACCGCATCACGGTGGTGCAATGGAATTCATAACAGGAGGGACGGATATGAAGAAACGATGGAAGAAGCCGGCGGTGGCGGCGGCGGTACTGCTGCTGGTGTGCGCGGCGGTGTACATGAACTGGCGCTACACGGACGATATCCAGAAAAATGCCGGAAAGACCCTGGGTCAGACCACTCTGGTCAGTTCCCAGGACGGGGAGAAGGGAACGGAGCCAACCGCCGCGCCGGCGGAGGACGACTATTTCGCCACGGCCCGGCTCAGCCGCAAACAGGCCCGGGACAACGCCATCAGCATGCTCAAGGAGGCGGAGCGTGATGAAAACGCCCAGCAGAGCGTCCTCAACGAGGCGTCCCAGACCCTGCAGGTGCTGGCGGCCTACACCGTGGCGGAGTCCCAGATCGAGAGCCTGGTAACGGCCAAGGGCTACGCCGACTGCGTGGTATTCATGGGGGCCGAAAGCGTCAGCGTGGTGGTGGCCCCGCCGGAGGGCGGCCTGACTGCCACCGATGCCGCCCGCATCAAGGACATTGTCATCAGCGAAACGGACTATACCGCCCAGCAGATCAAGATCATGGAGGCAAATTAACAGTTGTAATTCCCGGGGAGAGATGGTATACTACTCTTATATTGGGACTCTATTGAAAATACGAATGAGGAGTTTTGCAAGCTATGGCTGATAATAAAGAATACATGACCCATCAGGAGAGCATGGGTACCATCCAGATCTCCGAGGATGTGGTGGCCTCCATCGCCACCTCCGCCTGCCTGGAGGTAGAGGGCGTGGGCGGTCTGATGAACGCCAACGTCACCGACTATGTCACCGGTAAAAAGATGACCGCCAAGGGCATCCGGGTGGAGATGGACGGCGAGGGCATCGTGGTGAACCTGTTCATCCTGCTGCGGTACGGCTGCGCCGTGTCCGAAGTGGCCCAGAAGGTCCAGAGCAGTGTGTTTGCCGCTCTGGAGGGCATGACCGGCTTCCAGGTCAATGCGGTGAACGTTCACGTGGGCGGCATCAGCTTCGACTGAGCCCCGAATCCAGAAAGAGAAAAGGAATTTACGACTATGACGCGGAATACGGCACGGGAGATCGCCACCCATCTGGCATACGAGCTGAGCTTTACGGACCTGCCCATCCAGGAATTCCTGGATCAGCAGCTTTCCCGGGAAAATTTTGCCGCCCGGGCGGAGGAATGCAGCATTTATGCCGACACCCCCAATGAAAAACAGGAGAAATACATCCGCCGTCTGGTCACGGGCGTGGCCCAGCATGCGGCGGAGCTGGACACCTACATAGAGCAGTACGCCAGGGGCTGGCGCTTTGAGCGCATTTCCCTGGTGGCCTCTGCCATTATGCGGGTGGCCATGTTCGAGATCCTCTATATGCCGGATATTCCCCACGGCGTGGCCATCAGCGAGGCGGTGAACATCGCCAAGGATTATGAATCCCCAGAGGTGGTGAAGTTCATCAACGGCATCCTGGGCAGCTTCCTGCGGGCGGAAGTGAAGGAATGACCCACAGCAGGCAGAGCGGCAACGCTCTGCCTTTGTTTTGACGCCTGAAAGGAGGAACGCCCCCATTGGATCAGCAGCATATCTTTGCCGTGTCCGAGGTCAACGGTCTTATCAAGGACCTGATCGACGGCACGCCGCAGCTCTCCGGGCTTTACATCCGGGGCGAGCTGTCCAACTACAAGATCTATCCCTCCGGCCACCACTACTTCACCCTGAAGGACGGACAGAGCGCCCTGCGGTGCGTCATGTTCAAGTCCAGCGCCGTGAAGCTGCGGTTCCGGCCGGAAAACGGCATGCAGGCGGTGGTATTCGGCCGGATCAGCGTGTTTCCCCGGGACGGTGCATATCAGCTGTACTGCACCCAGCTGTCGCCGGACGGGGTAGGGGACCTGTATGTGGCCTTTGAGCAGCTGAAGCAGAAGCTCCAGCAGGAGGGGCTGTTTGACCCGGCTCACAAGAAGCCGCTGCCTTTGTACCCCCAGCGCATCGCCATCGTTACCAGCGGCGCCGGGGCGGCGGTCCACGATATGATCCGCATTCTGCGCCGGCGCTATCCCATCGCCAAGGTGCTGCTGCTGCCGGTGCGGGTCCAGGGGGCGGAGGCCCCACCGGAGATCGTGGGCGCCATCCGGTACGCCAACCGCTGGAAGCTGGGCGACGTGCTCATCACCGGCCGGGGCGGCGGGTCCATGGAGGACCTGTGGGCCTTCAATGACGAGCGGGTGGCCCGGGCCATCTACGCCTCGGAGATCCCGGTGATCTCCGCCGTGGGACATGAGCCGGATGTGACCATCTCCGACTATGTGGCGGACCGGCGGGCGTCTACGCCCAGCAACGCCGCGGAGATCGCCGTGCCGGATATGGCGGAGCTGCTGCGTTATCTGCGCGGGGCCGACAACGCCATGGCCCAGAGTGTGCTCCACCGGCTGGAGCGGGAGGAGCGGCGGCTGAAAATGCTGTCGGAGAAGCGGGCGCTGACGGACCCCATGGCCTTTGTCCAGGACCGGCGGCTCCAGCTGGATTATTTACAGGACAAGATGACGGCGGCGGCCCGGACCCATTGGGACCGGGAGGCCCGCCGCTTTGCGGGGGCCGTGGCCAAGCTGGACGCCCTGAGCCCCCTGAAGGTGCTGGGCCGGGGCTATGCCGTGGCCCGGACGGAGGACGGCGGCATTCTGCGCAGCAGCGACCAGGTGCAGCCCGGCGACAGAATCGAGCTTCGCCTGGCCCAGGGATCCCTGGGCTGCCGGGTGGAGGAAGTAGAAGGGGAGGAGACCCATGGCAAAGAAAACCTTTGAGGAGAACATGGCCCGTCTGGAGGAGATCGTGGCCCTGCTGGAAAAGGGCGACGCCCAGCTGAGCCAGTCCCTGTCCCTGTTCGAGGAGGGGACGAAGCTGGCGGCGGCCTGCCGCACGGAGCTGGACAAGGCCGAGCAGCAGGTGGTGCGGCTGATGAAGGGACCCGACGGCGCGCCCATCGAAAATGAATTTGTTAGCGAGGAATAAAAATGGAATTCAAGCAGCAGTATGCGGCCTATCAGCAGGCCATCGAGGAGTATCTGAACGGCATTTTCACGGCGGACAAGCCCTATGGCCGCCTGCAGGAGGCCATGCGTTACAGCATTCTGGGCGGCGGCAAGCGCATCCGGCCGGTGCTGACGCTGGAGTTTGCCCGGCTGGGGGGCATCGACTGGCATCTGGCGCTGCCCTATGCCTGCGCCCTGGAGCTGGTACACAACTATTCCCTGATCCATGACGATCTGCCCTGCATGGACGACGACGACCTGCGCCGGGGCCAGCCCACCACCCATAAAAAGTTCGGCGAGACTCTGGCGGTGCTGGCGGGAGACGCACTCCAGCCGGAGGCCTTCCGCCTGATCGCGGAGGCTCCCTGTATGTCCGATGGCAGCCGGGTGGAGGCGGTGCGGGTGCTGGCCCGGGCCTGCGGCGCCGACGGCATGGTGGCCGGCCAGGTGCTGGACACGCTGTACGGCATCCATACCGAGGAGCAGCTGAAGGCTATGTACCGGCTGAAGACCGGGGTTATGATCTCCGGCGCGGCGGAGCTGGGCTGTGTGGCGGCGGACATGCCTGCGGATATGCGGGCGCAGGCGGTGGAATTTGCCGACCGGCTGGGCCTGGCGTTCCAGATCCGGGACGATATGCTGGACGTGGTCGGCGACCAGCAGGTGTTCGGCAAGCCCATCGGCTCCGATAAGGAGGAGGGCAAGATCACCTATGTGGACGTAGACGGTCTGGAGGGCTGCGCCCGGGCGGTGGAGTCCTGCACCCAAAAGGCTAAGGACGCCGTGGCCCATTGGCCGGAGCACGACTTCCTGTTCGCTCTGGCGGATCAGCTGGTGGACCGGAAAAAGTAAGCGCATGCATTGATCTGTGAAAAATAGAGCCCGGGTCCGGCGATTGCGCCGGGCCCGGGCTTTTCTGTGGATGCTGTCTGCGGCTCAGAAGCTGCCGATGGGGATGGAGCCGTCGTCGGTCCCCTTTTCGATGGAGAGAATCTTCAGCCAATAGCTCCGGCCGCCGCCCATGTCCACCTGGACCCGGTCTCCGGCCCGTTTCCCCAGCACTGCCTTGCCCACCGGGGACTCCTTGCTGATGAGTCCCTTCAGGGCGTCCTGGCGCAGGGTGGTCACCAGCTGGATCTTCCGGGTCCTGCCGGTGTTTTCCATGAGAATTTCCACCGTGTCATACAGGCCCGCCGTGTCCGCCCGGGAGCGATCCTCGATGACACGGGCGGTTTTGATCATCCGCTGAAGGTACCGGACCCGGCTGTCGTTGCGGTTTTTCTCCTGCTTGGCGCACTTATACTCAAAGTTCTCGCTGAGGTCGCCGAAGGCCCGGGCCGTCTGTACGTCCTCAATGAGCCTGGGCCGCAGCACCTGCACCCGATAGTCAATTTCCTCCTGCATTTTCTGGAGATCCTGCCTGGTCAATTCGTCATACATGATGGTTCCTCCCATATCTGCGCCAGACGGCGCAGTCCCTCCGGCAAGCGTTCCATGTCAATGCCGGCATAGTTGACAACTAAAATGTGCTGGGGTGCGGTGTCGGGCCGGCTGTAGTAGTCCGACAGCAACGCCAGCCGCAGGCCCGCAGCCTCCGCCCGCTGCCGCAGGGCGTCGTCGCCGAGCTCCGTGTGCAGATGCATGAGAAAGTGCAGCCCTGCGTCCTGCTCCCATATCTCCACCCGTCCGGAAAGGGGACTGCTGCCGATGGCGTCGATGACGGCATCGCGCTTTTGCCGGTAGCGGGTTCTCATGCGATTGAGATGCTGCTCATACCGTCCCTGCTCCAGAAACCGGGCCAGGGTATACTGCTCGAAGCTGGACACGGTGCAGGCGTAAAAGCCCAGCCTTTCCCGGTACCGGGCCAGCAGCTGCGGCGGCAGGATCATATAGCTGATGCGAATGGACGGGGCGATGGTCTTGGAAAAGGTGTTCAGATAGATGACCCGCTGATTTTCGCTGACGGAGAACAGCGTGGGGATCGGCCGCCCCACAAAGCGGAACTCACTGTCATAGTCGTCCTCCAGAATGTACCGCTCCGGCTGCTCCGCCGCCCAGCGCAGCAGCTCCTGCCGCCGGGTGATGGGCATGACGATACCCGTGGGATAGTGATGGGACGGCGAGATGTGTACCACGTCCGCCGGCTGGCGGCGCAGCAGCGTGATGTCCAGCCCCCCGCCGTCCAGGCCAACCCGGCACAGGGGCACCTGGTGGGCCTGATAGATCTTGGCGATCTTGCCGTAACCCGGGTCCTCCACGGCGTACCGCTTGTCCCGGCCCAGCAGCTGGATGATGAGGGTGTATAAAAGCTCCGTTCCCGCGCCGATGATGATCTGCTCCGGGTCCACGTCCATGGCCCGGAACTGACGCAGGTGAGCAGCGATGGCCCGGCGCAGGGCCGGTGCGCCGTTGTATGGCGTGGAGCGCAGCAGCTCCGTGTCCTCCTCCAGAATGGTCTGCCGCATCAGCCGGGACCATACGGTGAAGGGGAAATACGACCGGTCCAGAGACCCGGTGGCCAGGTCCAGAAACACCGGCTCCGCAGGGCGCTCCGGCACCAGGGGCGGCGGAGCCGCCGGGGGCAGGGGACTCTCCAGCGGGCTTACATAATAGCCCTTTTTCTCCACGGTGTAAATATACCCCTCTGCCGCCAGCTGCTCATAGGCGTTCTTCACGGTGATGACGCTGACCTCCAGGTGCTGGGCCAGCGCCCGCTTGGAGGGCAGCTTCTGCCGGGGCGACAGGGTGCCGGACAGAATATCCCGGCGAATACAGGCGTACAGCTGGGTGTACAGACTCTCGCCTCCGTCCTTTTCCAGGGAATAGGTCAGCATGGGAACCTCCGATCTGGTATTATCAAATAATATCGATATGGATATTTTAATAATACCAGTTCTTACTATAATACAGACAGAATCAAAACGCAAGGAGATTTTTCCCATGAGAGACATGAAAATCAGAAAAATGGTACTGGCCGCTCTGATGGCGGCACTGACGTATGTGGCCACCATGGTGGTGCAGATTCCCTCTCCCATGCAGGGCTTTGTGAATCTGGGCGACTGCTGCGTGCTGCTGTCCGGCTGGATCCTGGGGCCCTGGTGGGGCGGCGCTGCCGCCGGTATCGGCTCCATGCTGACGGACCTGCTCAACGGCTATGCCCACTACGCCCCCGGCACCCTGGTCATCAAGGCCCTGGATGCCATCGTGGCGGCGCTGATCGTGAAGGCCCTGGGCCGCAAGCCCTACGCCTATGTGGTGGGCGGCGTCGTGGGCGAGCTGATCATGGTGGCGGGCTATTTCGGCTATGCCTGCCTGCTGCTGGGCAAGGGCATCGGCGCGGCGGCCAGCATCCCCGGCAACCTGGTGCAGGGGGCCATGGGCCTGGTCATCGGCCTGGTGCTGTTCGTGCTGCTCAAGCGCAGCAAGGCTCTGGACAAGCTGAACATTCAGTGGTATAATAATTCCGAACGGGGGTTCTCCCCGCGGAAAGGAAGTTATATCATGGCTGGAATCGTTCATGAAGTGGAAAATACCGATCTGCTGGCCCAGGTGCGGCAGGAGTCCGCCGCCGCCGCCCGGCAGCTGGCGGAGGCCGCCCGTCTGCACAAGGGGCAGATCGTGGTGGTGGGCTGCAGCACCAGCGAGGTGGTGGGCCACCGGGTGGGCAGCTGGTCCACGCCGGAGGTGGGCCAGGCTATTTTCGACGGGCTGCACAGCGTGTTCGGCCCCATGGGTGTGTATATCGCCGCCCAGTGCTGTGAGCACCTGAACCGGGTGCTGATCGTGGAGCACGAGGCGGTGCCCCAGCTGGACATCGTCAACGTGGTGCCTCAACCCAAGGCGGGCAGCTCCTTCGCCACCGCCGCCTATCACACCTTCCGCCACCCGGTGGCGGTGGAGGAGATCCGGGCCGACGCCGGTCTGGACGTAGGCGGCACGCTGATCGGCATGCACCTGAAGAAGGTGGCGGTGCCGGTGCGGCTGGAGCAGGACCACATCGGAAGCGCCATTCTGCTGGCGGCCCGGGTGCGGCCCAAGTTCATCGGCGGCGAGCGCGCCGTGTACGATGAGTCCCTGAAGGACGGATACCCGGAATTCTGATACGACACGCGTAAAAAGGGACTGGCTCAAACGGAGCCGGTCCCTTTCAGCTTGTCAAAAAAGCCTCGCAGAGTTCGCGGCCCGCAGGCCGCGAATAGTGTTCAATCCATTTTTCGCGGCGGCATGTACGTCGCGAAAAATACTTTTTATATCCCGATCAGATAGAAGAAGATCAGGTTGTGCAGCAGGTGCGCCCAGGCCAGCGTCACCAGCCCTGCCCCCTTCCGCCGCAGCAGCAGATAGTATGCAGCGATGGCTGTGCTGATACACAGCTGGATCACGTTGCCGTTCATGAAAAAGTGCAGCCCACCGAACAGCAGTGCCGGAACGGCTGCCGTCAGCCAGGGCGGCAGCGCCAGGGCCTCCAGTTCCTGGGGCAGGAATCCCCGGAAAAACAGCTCCTCCGCCCCGGCAATGAGCGCCTGCAGGACCACGGTGCCCAGCACGGCCCCGGCGGCATAGTCCCTGGGCGGCAGAAGGGAGACGGGGCGGCCCATCAGAAGGAATACCCCCGTCAGCGCGGCGGCAAAGCCCAACGCAATGGCTGCGCCCCACAGCAGCTGCCGCCGCAGGGACCTCCGGCCCTGCCGGGGCGTAAACAGCAGCAGCGCCGTGCTGCCCAGCAGCACATTATATAGAACGCTGGCCCCTGCGGTGACCCGTCCCCGGAGAAGCAGCGGCACTCCCACCAAAAACACGGCGCATACTGCCGCCAGACGCAGCCATCGCAGCCCCCGGCTCACAGGCTGCCCTCCTGCACATAGTGATCGTACCGCTCCTGGAGCCAGGCCTTCAGCTGCTCCACCCCCTGGTCGTCCCAGGGGAAATCCTGCTGCTGAACGTCGTTGGCCGCCTCGAAGCAGTACACGGTGTACACCGCCGTATGCAGCACTCCGGCGTCCTTGTCCATGGCAAAGCGGTAGCGAAAGTCGCCGATGCTGCCGGTGTACACAAAGGCCCGCTTGAACCAGCGGGGGGTCAGCTCTGAAAATTGCGGATGCATAGAATCGCCCTCTCTTATATAATAATGTCACACCAGGTCATACAGCTGCCGCAGATCCCGGATCTCATAGTCGATCCGCAGATCACCCGGTCGAGCCGCCTTCTTGGGATTGTACCAGCAGCAGGGAATCCCGGCGTTGTTGGCGCCGCGTATGTCGCTGGACAGAGAGTCTCCCACCAGCAGGCAGTTGTCCCGGGTAATGCCGTCGATATGGGAAAAGACATAGTCAAAATAGGCGGCGCTGGGCTTGCTGGCTCCGGCCTCCTCCGAGATAAAGGCTCCGGAGATATACGACGCAATGGCGCTGCCTTCCAGCCGGGACCGCTGCACCGACGCAACGGCATTGGTGACGATGTACAGCCGGTGCTCCTGGGACAGCATCCGGCATACCTCCTGGGCATGGGGCAGCATCAGGGTGTTCTGTCCCAGCACCTGCAGATGCAGGTCGTTGCACAGTACCGGGTTCCGATCCAGTCCCATCTCCTTCAAAAAGAGCCGAAACCGCTCTATAACCAAAAAGTCCTTTGTACACTCGCCTCGGTCAAAGGCTGTCCACATGGCATTGTTGCACCGCTCATAGCACAAAAAGCTCTCATCCGTGTCAGGGATGTCATACCGGGCGCATACCTCGTGGAATGCATGCCGGTTCCCGGCGTCAAAATCAAATAGCGTGTTGTCTGCATCCAGCAGCAGATAGGGGTATTTCATGTCATTGCTCCTATAAATACAAGGTATATAGGAGTATATCATAACCGCAAAACAGTTGCAAGAGAAAAGACATAACCGCATCTTCTAACAGGGATAAAAAAGATGAAAAAAGAGGGAAAAAGGTGTTGACAAAAGGGGGAAGGGGTGGTATTCTAACAAAGCTGTCGGCGAGAGCGGGCGGCAGGGACACGGACGAACGAAAAAAGTTGAGGATTCGATAAAAAAGTTCTTGACAAAGCAGCTCGGATGTGATATCCTAAGTAAGTCGTCTGCGATGGCGGCTAACGACAAACGGTTTCAGAAATGTAAAGAACGTCGAAAAAAGTTCTTGACAAACGAAATCGGTTGTGGTAAAATACCAAATGTTCCGCAGGCTGCGGAGCGTGTATCTTGTAAATTAAACAATGAACGAACAAAG